>JGI24021J15306_10002640_pt1 | contig 19598 bp, 10 predicted proteins | sample Ectturendosymbi1_FD_15306 | JGI IMG/M metagenome (IMG submission 15306)
TTGCTGCACGCCAAGCATCAACACAGTCTATCAAGACTTCATAGCAGGAATGCAAGGGAAGTAATCCATCCAGAAAAATCAGGATCTACATTCCGCCTTCCAACACAAATCGCCCACCCTTTACCTGTGGTATGTGCGGAGCGCGTTTTCTAAAAACTTTAATATAAACAAGCAGGGGTACAAGGTCTATTCCATACCAGGGTTCGTAAATCTGTTTGAAAACCTACGAAAGTTTCTGAAGTAAACTTTAGCCACGACAAGGATGTAAGATCTTCGAATAGTCAGAACCCTTCTTCCGAGTGTTAAAACAAGAAAATCAAGACTTAGGAATAGTCACGAAGTTGATTGGCACCAGAACCTCAGATGACACCAGGTAATGTAGCCGACAGCGGCATTTGCTGAGGTTAGTTCACTGTTAAGTTTGAAGCAAGACGACCACCTCAGATTACCACTAATTGAAGTGACAACTGTTTGCTCGCTGTTCGCATGTACCTGTAGCTCGCTACCGTGCTTCCAGGAATCCGAAAGTGATTAAAAATTACCTTTCACGTGGCAACGATCCAATGAGCCTACCAAAGAGAAAACTCAGAACAGGTGTTGCGCAAAGGAACTACTACAAACATTGCATGCTGTCAACTGAAACACATGTAAACTTTTGGAAATTTGATATATTTTNATTATTCCTGCAACCCATGCATTAACCGCTTTCTCACAAGCCACGTTTCCTCTGGAAGGTTAGGGGGTGGCTGTTGANCNGAGGGGTCNCGAAACACTGTCAGCGACCATCGTCACAAGAAACTTCAGACACTGCGTTCAAGCACGGACTGTGTGCTTATTAAGGTCTAAGAGCTTATCTGTAACTAAGCTGGACAGAACAAGAAATAAAAATTCGCAATCAACGAAACGCTCTGCTGTTCAATTGACCCGAGAATCATGCCTGGCGATCGGTCCGACCAGATAGAGCGAGTGCAACTGTCTCGGCTCCTTGTCCCAACAACTTTCGATTCAGTGTGAAGTGCCAAGTGAAGAACACAGCCGGTAAGCTGTGGAGAGCCGTATCAAGCTCAAGTGCCTTTAACAACAGTTGAGAAGGGTTGCGCTCCAGTCTTGACAACCTCGGTGCGAGCAAACGCTTTGTTTCAGACCTACTCCAAGTTTTGACGCACGAGGTGGTGACGTAACTTGTGTGACGTAATGCGGAAATACCCGAACACAAGATTTTCAAACTTTCACCAAGATACGGGAAAGATGTTCGAAGATAGGAACGAAATGATTGGAAACGCATGTTCGACCAAGAGCTGCACTACAATGATCTGCATAAATTAGGCATGACAGTGCCTGTCTTTACATAAGCGATAAGCACACGAAAGTTTACGAAAACTAGACCAGACACGTCTTGCCACTTGCCAGGCAAGTCGTGGATCCTTGAACTGCATCAAAGCGAGTAAACCTGACCCCCCTCAAAAACTATAATCCTGCAGGCTGCAATTGTTTCATCACGATGTCACGCTTCACCAAATGCTACCCGGTTGATAGCGCAAATACACACTGTCGCGTATTATTCCCAACACGAATCTTACACAGACCAGGCTATGGGTAAGGAAGCCTAGGAACTGAGATAAAAGTTCCGTACGGAATGAAACCGGGTAATTTTAGGCATGCTGGATTTTCTAAATAGATTTAAACCTGATGTTATGAAAACACAAGGAATGCGCGATTGATACATATTTTCGAAAAAATACCGTTCGAAAATGATTAAGTGAATCCCACAGATTTTCCAAAGCTAACAACGCGATTATGATTCATAAACCACCCGAGCAGCAAGGCATCAACAAAACTCTGCTTACCGTGGCTGGTGCCATTTTGCTTTTTCTTCTTTTCCGTAAGGATCATTTCGCGAAATTCTGCTTCCATTTTCTGCGAAACCGTCAACATTTCCGAATCGGTGAGTTCCTAAACGAACAAAGAACGACAAGAGTTAGATGGACATGTCGCAGATTATCCCAACACAGCAAGACAGATGTATATACGAACTACAGAACAGGGGTCTCAAACTGAAATTGCTCCGAGGGCAAATGAAGACTTAAAAAGTTACCCGAGGGCCTCATTTTGACGCTGACGCAACAATGGTGGTAGCTGAACCTTACTAGGAACAGCTTTTACGTCTTGTTTCCTGTGAAAGGTATAGTGAGTTATGGGCAAATCATTTCTAGCCGTCTCTACGTTCGTTTAAAAGTAACTTGTTCACTCGCTGACCGAGCACTTTTAAACACCGATGAAAAAACTAAAAAACGTGAATGTTCATTATTGTAAAATTTCCAAACAGCATCGCAGGTCGCACAAAACGCCTTCGCGGGCCACCCGCGTGTTTGAGGCCCCTGCTATAGAACAATGACGCAGAGCAAGGTGTGTGTGTGAAGCACGAAAAGTTAAGCAGGAATGAATCAAATCGCAGCAAAAACCTTTCCAGCGGTACCTGTGTGCGTAAAACTAGTGCGACTACGCAGTAAGTGCAAAATATTGTTTCAAAAGGGTTGTTGAAATAACTAACCGCCGATAATGTCAGGCATCACAGCCGGAGGAGTATTTCTGCAGGTTTTATCTGTAGTTTTTATCATAACATTTGTTGAGACAAATAACGTTTTGATAGTCATTTATATGTAAAAGGAGAGAAAAAACACATTTATAGATACAGGCTAGAAATACACGACGAGGCAAAGAGATAAGTTTGAAGTCACAACGTGGTGTTCCCCACAGACCAGCACTGCAGCAATTTCTGCCATGCACGGTTGCAATGAACCACATCGCACCTTTAACTCTGACAAGTCATGAGAAAATGTTCTCAGCATACCAATGTGAGGAATTAAGAAAACGATATGATTAATGCGACCGTTTCCTTAGAACACTAACGTTAACACTTGGGACCTTGCTTTTTCTATGACGTGCCGACATAAATAACCGATTGCTACGTCAGCACATTACTAACGTGTCGACCTAAAAAAGTATTTTTAGTAAAACAACAAATACTACCAAGAGATTCCGTCTCAAGCTTTGTTGCATGTGCTAAACACACTTGCTAACACCGACAACAAACAAGTCGTACGGCATGCAACACCTGTTTTTGCCAAAACTCGCTGAACACATTCACGCTTTCCAGCACGTCAAAACCAGGGCGGTGGAACCGGTACACAAATTTCAGGCTCCGGCTCCACTATCTAAAAAATTTTTGGCTACGGCTCCGGCCAATTGCTTGGACTCCGGCTCCACAGCCCTGGTTAAAACTATCGAAGTAAAGGCGGTCGTTTCACGTGTGTTGTTCGCAATGTAGAACGAACTATTTGTTGTGTGCCGAGACAAAGAATCAATGGAACGAGAGAACCCCTGGCTAACAGTGGTAGTATCAAACACATTAAACTCACACCCCATTTACTCGCGTAACTGGGACAAAGAAATTAGACATGATTATGAAGCTTCGGCGGACTAACGGTACTGCGCATGCGCAGTGACCCCAGGACACACCCGCGACAAACGCCAATCAAACTACGGCTAAGCTCGACACAGTGGTTGAGCGCAGCCCCTCCACACATACTCAAAAGCAAATGGTGCATTCGGCGAACAAAAGCACATAGCGACGAGCAACGTTAACGTCAACCCGAAAATGTGAAGGGCGTGCGTTTGAACATTGAGAAAAGCGCATTAAGTTCCGTTCGGCCAAGTCGATCAACATGTGTTGCGAGAGTGAAAAGGGAGCATGTTTTTTTCTGGTACAAAGCAGCTTCCAGTGCGCAGTGAGTGAGTAAAGAGAGGAAAATTGAGCCGTCGCAACCGCGTTACACCATAGCTAATCTTTTAACCACCAAAACATTAGCACAGTGTTCCAGTTACTTGGTGCTGAGTCGCCTGGCGCTTCACGCCGCCGATGATTCCGCTTCAACGAGAACACGGGGAACGACAGCAAATTTTTCTGTAAGCCAGTGGTTCCCAATTTGCATGAACTCGCGACGCACTAATCTCATGCATAAAATCAAACGATGCACTGCAAAGGAAATATTCACGGGTTGTTATTCGATGCAATTCATTGGCTTGCTTGTTGTGTCGCAAAATGCGGTGCTATGTTGGAACGGCTAAGCGCATTTCTCTTTCGACGCTAATCTTCGATCGATACTTTGTTTCATCACCGCATTTCAACGGGAAGAACCAGCTCCGTACAAGTACGAAGTAGCAAATGGAAAGAAAATCCGGAGAGCGTCTTTAAATGCGAAAGAGGTCTAAGCTGGATATAAGCTTGCGACGCCCTTGTAATGTCAAAACGACGCTCCAGCCGGGAACCCCCGCCGCAAGTGTATGACGTTCGAATAGCCATGCAAATAAAGCAAAATGTCGTTTGTGAAGTGTTTGGCTGGGGTGCAGGTGCTTCAAATGTCAATGCCAATAGATTTTCTGCTTTGCACTCCCTGTACTACTTTCAACGAAACGACGCAACACCCAAATTTATTGACGAGCAAAGTAGACCACGCCCAAACTGCAACATTTTCACAAAATCGCACTGATTTACGTAGCGCAACAATACACTGACTTAATATGATTCGCAAAACAGAGGTCACACAAGGGCACCTTTTTGGACGCCACAAAACAGCAACTGCTTTATCATTCTCACTTCAAACACCTTTTAATGTTATCAGAGTCCTGATCAACCCGCAAGCTCTCCAACAGTGATTGCTACAAAGCACAGAAATAATCACGTTTAAGCTTGAAAATCCCAGAGAAATTTTGAAACTCAATTTTACACAAATTTTCATAAATCGTGTTCACTGAAAACTCAAAATAGACAATCATACATCAACTTTCCACAGTATACTTGATAAATCAGTTGCTGAGAATTATTTTTTGCGAGTGAGGAAAAACAAAATCAAAAAAGTATTCGTGCCAGGCACCGCGACCAAAGAAGAATCCCAAACACTTTCAAATAAGGTACTTGCAGAGTGTAAGAATCGTAAAGCATCACATAGCAATCAATCAACTCATGGTTTTCTTTTTGAGCTGTTTGAACATTAAATTAGAACAACAGAAATAAAACTTTTTAGATGTTCATAAAAAAATTACAGCGTTTGCTTATTTGGCCCGTATGTGTTTTTTCGGTGGGTTCGTCGAGTTGCCAACCTCTGCCACCAACCGACCCACCACGTTTCTATTTAAACAGTACCGCTGAACAGCGCTTGATGTGACATTGTATTTCAGTGAGTTTGATACTCGCCATCATTTCAATCATTTGACATTCATTTTAATCCATTTATCTTATTTGATTGTTTGTAAAATACATACTATGAAATTGCAGGGTGAAGCGTCGCGTCTTTGTACGAAGTGTCGAGGAAAAATCAATCAGGAACCCGTTGCTTCACAACGATGACGCCAGTGTTTAAAACTCAAGCGAGCAGACAATAGTTTAAAAATTTGCGCAAAATGCAGCAGTTGACGCACACTTAGCTTTGAACTCTTCGCTATTCCATTAATTATAATCTACCTTCACGAACACGACTCCAAATCATTGCCGTCCACAACTTTTTCAGTTCACAAATAAAACGTGACGCGAATTTAACTTCCAGTTTTCATCACAGAATGATCCAATCGCATGAGCTATGGGCAGTTGTGCTTGGGGAGGAAAGAGCAACGTAACACAAGAGGGCAGCGCACTATATAACAAACTGGAGCTCGATCGATACATCGCCATGCCGATATATATCTGATGATTTATCGATGATGCTTATGTATTGTATCCTAAAATTCCGCCGATCTGTATCCGCAATATATATTCATGAAAGCTGCTAAACTGTGCTTTCTCAACTAATAACTTAAAATTGTTAAATTTTAATGATTGCATCATTTTTTTGCAAAAATGCACAATGTTTGTGTACTCCTTCAGCTGCATAAGCTATTCCCATTTTCTTGTGAGTTGGTGTTTGTAATTTCTTATATTTATGGTTTGAGTAATGCAAATATATCAGCATTGGTTATCGGCGATAAAGACATCCGGTATCGACCCAAGACATGTTTCACCGGTCGAGATCGACAACAAACTTCAACGACCGCTACAAAAGTTTAACTTTACTACACCGCGTTTAGAATTTCAGGATGATAACCATGACTGAAATGATGCAGGCGAATTTCGAGCAACGAAATTACAAAACAGACAAACTAAGCGATACAAAAGGCACGCCGTATAACATTTCGGCGAAATCCATGCAAAATAAAATTTTGAAGGTTTAAAAAGAGTCAGTAGGGTTTGTAAGAATTGATCCAGTAGTTCCAACACGAGTTACCGAAAACAGGAATAAGCATTAGCGAGACCAGGGACCGGCTACCTACTGTCCGCGGGCCGGATCCGGTCAGCCAAGCAAAATCATCTGGCCCGCATCCCCTTTAGCAAATTGTAGTAACTGTATGGCCTGCTTAGTGGTATTATATGAATTTGCCCTCCTTGCAACTTCTTGCATTGAATACTTACGAGGAACTACTTATTAGAAACCGCACTGTGCTATAAATGTACTGTGTGTCGCATTTTGGGATTTCGTTATGAACGGTGAAAATTACGAGTTAATCTGATTTAAACTTACACGAATTTCCAAGTTTTAACGACATGATAAACAGCAAAGGGAACCGAAATGTTGTTGGTAAATTAGTGTACGGGCCACCAGACCTTGCAGCGTTTATTTTTTGGCCCACGACTAGGGAAAGGTTGCCGAACCCTGAGCTAGACCCTAGACCATTGTTTCTTGAACATTTGTGGGTCACGCACCCCTAGTACATCCTAGCAAAATTTATGGACCCGGGAAGAAAAAACTTTGCAATAAATATTTGAAATTAGGTTTCAATCATCCTAGTAGTGACCGAAATGTCAGAGCAAATCCTATTAACCCTTTAAATAACATTCATGATCCCCCATTGGGGGTTCACGGGCCCCAGGTTAAGAACCCGTGCCCTGGACACAAACGTCATCAACAGGACAAAGTCTGTTTCATTTTGGCAGCAAAAGATTTAAGAAAATCTGCTTTGGTCTCTTGTTAAAATTTTTCCGCGTGATTCAGAGCCATCTACAAATAACATCACCAGCCAAAAATCACATCACCATTCACCAGCGAATGATGATTTTTCCTCAAAAATCTTTTGTTATCCGCATGAAATAAATTTCAGGTGCAAGAACCAGAATAGTCCCAACCTTTTCTCGAGTTTCCTCGTCTAATGCCTCAAGGGATTAAACCGCTTCGTCGTCATGCAATGCACGCCAATAACAACGAACTGAGATCATACTATATTGGAGTTTCAGCGGGAGATTAATTTGGGTTTGTTTTTGTTTCACGCCATCAAGGTGCTGCTGTTGCAGACAGAAGGTTGCCACGAGGATGCGTCCGGAAACGTAAAGGTCGTTGCTTCGAAACCCAAGAAAACCGTAATCATGGCGCAGAAGAATGTCTCTATGCTGGTGTGGTTGAATCGTGATGAGAAGTTGGTAACACTTCTCTACGGTGTGTGGAGCAGGAGACCCAAACACGCGGCCCGCGATGTTTTTCGGGAATTTCCACATAATTAACGTTTACGGTGTTTCGTTTATTCACCGGTGTTTAAAAGTGCTCGGCCAGCGAGCGAACAAGTTGCTTTTAAACGAACGTAGAGACAGCTAGAAATGACTTGCCTGTAACTCATGATACTTTTCGCATAAAATAAAATTTAAAAGCTGTTTCTAGCAAAGTTCAGGTACCGCCATTGTTGCGTCAGCGTCATAATGGGGCCCTCAGTTTACTTTATAAGTCCTCATTTCATCGTCGGATAAATTTCAGTTTGAAACCCCTGGTTTTGAGCGTCTGGTACATCCCAGTCTCAAATTCAAAAACTTACATTGTACTCAGTTCCGCCCGAAAGGAGGTCTTCCAGCAAGCCATTGGAGTTCTGTGCGCTACCAGTGGATTCGCTGGTGGAATGCTTCGAATCAGGAATAACAGCAAGATTGACGTCTCTAGGTATCTCTTCCAAAGCGGCTGAACCAACTTGTGGATCTGTATCAGGGAAGAACTCAGAGATTTTGGAATGGATGAATAGCGAGTTGCCGGGCTCTCCGCTGGCATTGGATTGCACCTAAAANCAGATATTAAAGCTGCAGTACATCACAGTGAAATCGCATTTATGTATAAAAAGCAGTCATTAAGCACAAATTGAACATCAATGCGTGACTCCTAGCAGATGGAACCACATAGTGAAAAAAATTGATATGAGAAAATTTGCCAACCATCTAAATTGTCAAACGATCATTGATCATGCATTACAAACTCGATTAAAAGAATTAAACAATTATACTTACTGTATTATCAGGCACTGTCTTTGAATGATTGGCTGACAACAAATGGCCATTGCACGAATCTTCGTTGTTGATGGCAGTTGATGGCTTGGCTTACAAATTGTAAGAAATTTATTTGAATAAGAGAATCTAAACCCCAATCTCCAACAAGGTTACATGAATCAGAGCATGTATCAATACAAGAAAACTAACGTTTTTCAAAACCAACTGCTTTTTCTATCTTCAAATATTTTTTTTGTAAAAATGCATGTGCTTCATTAGCACATTGCAATCACTGCATTTACTTGCAGTGATTTGCATTTACTTACAGTGATCATCATTACACACACCAACTGCAAAGAAATTATTTTTAAAGTGAAAAAGAAACACATTAACCCATCTTGCCACAAGAAGTGGAATTTCAAGCCATATTAACATATAAAGAGACCTCATGCATTTTAACCCTTGGTCATCTGCTGCTTTACGTCTTTCATGTACAACATGTAGTATTAGTATTCCAGTTTTGATCTGCTTCTGTCCCCAGAGCTCCCACACATTTTCAAAAACTACTTCCTATACTTTTTCAATACTAAATGAACAAACTGTAACACTATCACTTATCTTCATTTTTCCAAAATTTTATTTGTGGAACACAATCCAAAAAATATCTGCAAAACTATCATCGGCAGTAAAGAACAAAATTTGAATAAACAAATGGCTGGATTTGGTATTTCCATACTTTTTTTCAATACTTTATGTACATTTTGGAGAAATTCAATACTTTTTCAAGGTCTTGAAAACCGATTTAACAATTCAATACTTTTTCCATACCTTCAATACTGTGTGGAACCTTGCGTCCCCATTAAATGGAGTCAACTGGCCAGATTTGCCTCCTTTTTTAAAAAAATGCACTGCACCAATCAAAATACATTTTGCCATATAAATTCTTACCAGCATAAACATCAGCAGTTGGTAGATCATCATTTTGAACATGAGCACCTTCGTGGTCATGAAAACCATTTTCAGCAAGTAAAGGTTCACTGTGCTGGGAAGAATCACCAAACATACCAACTGCTTGGCTTCCATGACAAGTGCTTGTGTCATCCTGAACTAAGACAAATTTAGCGTCTGGTTCCAGCAGCAAATCAGCAGGCTTCTCTGGTGAAGTGTAAGGAGAAATGAAGCTATCATTAAAGATCTCAGTCACATTTCCGCAGTCAGTCATTGCACAGGAATCTAAGTTCCTTACAATCAACTGAAAACCTAATGGCAAACGCAACGTTCATAAAATAAATTAGCTGGCACACAAACTACCCTAAGAAATTTGAATTTATATCTTTCACCACAAGACTAGGTTACTCCATATACATATAGTGAGCAAACTTGGTAAGGCAGTAGCAGCCAGGGAAGCACAAATAACCATAACTGCAAAATGCATGGCTGTATGAGAATCATGTTGAATGAAAGAAGAGTCAGGTAAATACAAAATACTTGACAATAATATCATCTGACCATAGTGTTTATGCTACTACATAATCAGTATATTATCTATTGTAGCAACCGCAAAACAATGCATTAATAAATTTATTGAAATAAGTTTGTAACCCAAGTGGAAGAACAACAAAATGTACTTTTCCTTGCCTTTTTCAGTATTTTGTAGTATGGTCTACATTTTTCTTAAGAAAATGAAACAAATAACAAAACATCACTACTGTCACTTTAACACTTTTTGCTAAGATTGCGATCCATTATGACATTCTTCAACAGATGCTTTGCAAGATAATTCTTACATATACAGTTAAAATTTTTGTGAATCTACCGATCTGTAATAAGCCATCATTTTGTACAAAACTTCCTTTTCCAAAATAGAACAAAGATTTTTAATGCCAAAATTGCATCAACAGAAAACAAAAGGTAAACATACACAAAGAAGTAAAAGAAAGATTGTTTTCATTGCATAGTAACAGACATCACGCTACTATGCACACAAAAATCTAATGTTGGGAAACAAAAGCAGATGATGCAATATACAAAGTACAAGATAAAGAGATTCATGTTGCAATCTATGCCCTACGTAAAAACCAACAAAACAGCATTTAAAAGTCGTCTTGAAATTTAAGTGATGTTTTCAACATACACTGAAGTTTCAAAAACAATTTTTTTTAATTAGTATGGTGAGTCTAATGGACCAAAACAAAAGTTGATTTCCACTCAGTCAATACTGGCAAAGTCACATCAACCATAGCCCACTGACATTTCCTCACAAACTGCAGCACAACACTTTCAGAACAAGACAAAAAAATTGGCAAAAAATGTAGAGCAAAACAAAATTAAAGTTATTTTCCATGCAAGGCTCTTATTTAAAATGAAGTTCTTCTTACAATTGCAATAAAGTTTGCTATTATAGGTTACCTGCAAACCAATCTTTTTCCAAAAAAAGCAATATTCAAGTGTCGCTCGAGAGCTATCAAAATCTCAAAAACATTTTCATTCACTGCTGCTAAAGTTGTAGCCAAAAATTGACCAAACCAATGGAAATGACTAGGTCAGGTTAACCAAACAATTACAATTAGTAGAACGTTTGAAAAGGAATCGAATAAAATTTGGTAGAGGCAGCATATAAGCAAGAGCCTGTCATAGGTCAGCAGTTCACAGCAAAACACTTGCAGTAAAAAACAAACATTTGAAATTTCTGGTCAGGATGAGGTGCTCATGAAGCAGACCAGAACGTTATAGAAGGAAATGCACCGCAGTTCATAAGCACACATATTCTCACATGGACTGCTTCCAAATAAGCACAGGTTAAGTTTTGATTCAAACCAAATGAAAACCTTGGTGATTATCAATGGCCAGTTTTAGCTTCTTTTCTAAAACTGATTGGCTGGAATACAAAGGTAAATCCAGTAAATTAAAGCATGTGTGAGCCACTGGCAGGTGGTGATCACCTGTTTTCACAGGCTGAATTGTTATTTTTATACCATTAATAGGAACCTTGTTGCATCCAGTCAAAAATGTCAAAAAATCTTTTTTCTTGTCCAATGAAAAAGAATGAAAGACATTCCAAAACATGTGGATTACAGGATGCTGACGATAATATTCACCCTTATATTGGGCTGACTTCTCAAAATCTTCCCAATTGTAATTTTGATTTCCAACAACCATTTCCATTAATTCACTTGGTCTAAAAATTTCCATTATCTTTCCACCACAAACCTTATGGAAACCATTGTGGAAAGCTTCAAATTGTGTGCGAACAGAGCGATTGAAAATGTAATCCACATAAGCATTAACAAAATCTTTTCTATTTTCACTGTTCACAGCTGTTTTTGAACCATTAGGTATAAGTTCAACTACTCTCACTTCACCAAAATTGTCACGAGTGATAGTAAAATCTAAGCAAAAAACCTCTTCAACATTATTTTGGTCATACTCAAGAAGTTGTTTCAGACTTTTGGCTGTAGTTGGATCAAGTTCTTCCAAGTCCGAAAGTGTTGGAACATCACCCAACAACTTTTTGTACAAAGCAAGAGGGAAACATATGTCAATGATGGTATTGTTGTAGATGGCAAGTCCACAAAGTAGCCCCACCAAAAAATACATCATTTCAGTCTCAAGCTCAAAATCAGACAGCCAAATTAATCGCGATTCATCAAAATACTGAAACATGCCATACTTTGGATCAATAACTTCTTTCAAAATCAACATGAAAAATTCTTTTCTCACTCCACCAGCATCTTGACCTTCTTCTCCTGCAAATTTAACCAGCAATGGTTTTTTGAAATCATGCACATGCACTGAAGCTAGCCTGCTCAAAGCATCTTGAACAAGTTCATCTCGTCTCACCTCTAGCTCCAACACTGGAGTTTCGAGAAACGTACTCCCAGTCAAACCAAGAATTGATGCAAAATTGCGTTCTTGTGCTTCACTATATGCTAAACCCATTTGATAATTGGCATCAATCTGCAACAATTTTGATTTAGCTTGTGAATTCAGAAGAAATGGATAATGGCAAATTGCAGCAGAATGTCCTTGCATCCATCGAGTGTAATCATTTTCCAAGTTAACAAGATCTTGTATTTCTGGTATATAAAAGTATTGATAAGAAATCACTGCTGATTCTCCCAGATTGTTAATCCTGTTCAGTTTGCTTAAATAATCCAAAATGGGTTTCATGTGTTGTCGTAAATCACTTCCTGCTACAAATGGTTTTCTAAGAACATGTAAAAGGCACTGCTTGCAAACATCCACAGGTCGACAAAAGTACAATGGCTCCATAGACCGATACCACTTATCCAACACTTTTGAAGCTGCAGGAGCAAGTGACGAGCATTTTCTGGCAAAAGGAATAGTGAGAGCAGCAAAGTGGTCTGCAATTCCCAACAACTGACATTCAGGAATGATAAGAAAAACTCTTAAAGCTTCAATATCTGGTGGATTTTCACTAAGATGAGGTATCAAGGAGTCTGCAAATGACTTCAAAATCACATCACAAACTTTTGAACACTGACAGTTGAAAAGTTTAGAAAATCGTAGCCTAGCAGACATGAGGTCTACACCATGAAACGTTGCACTGGTGCGATGATGGTCACCAGAAAGGAAAGATGCATTCATGCATGATGATGAGCCCATTACTGTCCGCAAATAACGGTCCACATCAGGTGAAATGGCAGCTTGTTCAGACAGTGACTGAAGCTTTTCCACTAATTCATCTGATAACAAAAATATTTTTTTGCGTGGAATGGAATTTCGAAAGTCAGGCATGGATTCTGCCAAACGAGATGTCAACAAAAGTGATTCATTCCCACCAGCAAAAATTTGTTTTGGAAATACCAAATTAGATGCATTGATTTTGGCAGATCGGTGAAATGATTGACTAGAACTTTGAACATGAGTTGATTTGGCATTTTTCACAGAATTCCATGGACCATAAACCAGCTGAGGAATGAAGTTGCGATTTTTGCTATTGTCCGTGTAGCCCAACTGCCCGTCAGTGTTGTCACCAAAAGTAAAAACTTGTCCAGACCGCACCACAAGAACCATGGTATGGGAATTTCCACATGTCACTTGTGATACCTCATTTCCCATTAATTCAAACACTTTTACAGGACTCACGCACATTTGAGGTGACTTGCCATGTCCAAGCTGGCCACATTCATTTGAGCCAAATGCAAATATCCCGCCATCAGCAGTAAGGGCAACTGTGTGCAAACCACCAGCAGAAACAAACTTCACTATCTGAGATCGCAGTGATCTTAATAAGGTTGGGTTATTTCGGTTGCCATCGTCTCCTACACCCAACTGGCCAAAATCATTTCTTCCCCATCCAAACACAGCCCCAGACAAAGAAACAGCCAAACTATGCCAGTATCCAGCTGCAATTTGAGCAAATGGTATTCCCTCTAAGGATTTTATTTGTACAACATCACTACAGCGAGAAACATCCAATCCTAAACCCAGCTGCCCAAACTCATTATTTCCACAGGCAAAAAGATCACCGCTGCTTGTCAAAAATAAGCTATGAGATTTTCCACATGCAACAGACACAACTTGGTAATTCTGCAGGGCTTTCACCTGCTTGGGTGAAGTGTAGTGATCACATTCAGGAAGACCAAGCTGTCCTTCTTTGTTTCTTCCCCATGCAAACACTCTATACTTGTCATCTATGACCAAAATAAATCCATCTCCAGCACAGACATCAATAACTGTCACAGTGTCTAAAGCAGTAACCTTTTTACTGCTGGAAGCACTTGGGAATTGATTCAAGAAGTTATAAACAGAGCCATCACTCAGCAAGACAACACACCCAGATTGATGAACACCAATTTGCTGAACTTGCCCATCAAATGCAGTTACATTGTGAGGTCGAGCAAGACCTTCACCAGAATCTTCACAAGCTTCAATGCTCCTTCTTCCCCAAGAATACATTTTATAATTGTGACATTATGAGCTTTAAACGGAAATGTTACTAGTAGCTAATTCACACATCATACAATCTTTCCCTGTATTAATGTAATTTGTATGTTACAAATTGTATACTTCAAGATGTTGACACTCATAAGTACTACAAAATTATAAGTACAATTCTAAGCTTGCCTATGAAAACAAGTGAACAGTGTTTTAGAGTCACTCAATTGTACACTGAAGAAGCTACTGGCATAGAGTAACACCTATTTTTAGTCTGAAAAGTGAAGTACTTTCAATCTTAGTGTATAGTCTATGTCACTTCAAAGATCTAATACAAGTGCTGTTTCTGGTCTACTGCTGAAGTACTTCAGCAAACTCCACAAAAATAAAACCAGATGCTACATGACTGCCACTTGCTTACTTTTCCCATTTTTGCTGTTTACATATGCCATGTGAAAAATGAAGCTGTCATAAAATGCATTTTCAGTGAAAAGCAATGATCAGCACATTAAACCCCAACGCAAATGAGAAAATTTGCCAGAAATTTATAGTAAAAAAAATTTGCATAAATGTTTCACAGAGTAAAGTTACCTAAATTTTCAGCATTTCAAAATATTTTTATTCTCGCAATGACAAATTTAGCAAATGTGGCTTTTCAAGACAAAGTCCATAAATAACCATTGCGTGTGCCATGTGGATGCCTATCATAAGACTACAAACCTTGCTTGTGCAAAAATGCTCTGGTGCACACATGCAGCACAAAATGCCTGGAAACAAGCTCACATACGAATCAATAAGAATAGTCCACAATATACCAAGATGATCCATACACATTTGCTGTAGCAGCACATTTCACTAACTTGCATGTTATAAGCCATATGGTTACCATACCACCACAGACAACTCATAATTTAATGTTGCTGATAGAAACCTGTCAACTGATCCAAAAGTAATCAGTTGCAGTCAGTTGTAAAGATGTGTTAGGATACACTTGATTGCAACTAGTAAGCTTTTTTGCCCTGGACATGATATGAACAACATGATGCAACATAACACTTTCAGACAAAGTCATTTGGCTGATATCTAATTTTAAGTGGTAAATGGCTCAACACTTTTTTGTTAGTTATTGGATTAGAAAAACAACATCTTTATGCAAGACGGGTTCCCAGCCTATTCATGCCTTGTTCAAAAGTTAGGGTAAAATTACCAATTGTTGTAAAATCACAAATTTTATGTTACTTTAGCCATAACTTTTAAACCAGAAACACTATAAAGCCAATCAAAGGCTCAGAAGACTCATATTTTCACCTAGTTTCCAATAAAAATTTGAGCGAAGTATTTCCATGTTGTGGTTGGACCCATGGCCTGATAACTCTAGCCCAAAATGGCCAAAAACCTACCCCACTTATGATGTCACACACAAAAAAAACAAAACCCAAAACCAAACACTTTTTTTTTATTGCGAACCAGAAGACTCACCGAGTCTTTTGAGGGTTTGAACAGCTCTCTAGCACAATCTACTACCAAGTTATGGAGTTGCGAAGACTTGGCCAATTATAACTTTTTCAAAGCAAAACTCGACTGGCTCCAAAGGTATTAAAGTCTAAAACTTTAAAACACTGTTTCTCGAAGCAGGGCAAGGCCATTCTTTGGTAAGTGATGGGAATAATTTGAAAAGCCTTTTTCTTATTCTGAAAAAGTTGAATCACGGATGGTCAACCAAATTTTTTCAAATGATAGTGGGGTATGGGACAGACAAAGTTAACACCTTCAGTTCCGGTAGGCTAAGGCTAAAATCCAGCAGTTTGCCTGTGTTTTTGAGCGGGAATATCTCCGCCAACGAAAGCCTTACTTTTTTTCAAAAACTTCAAAAATCAGGATGTATGAGCTAAAAGTTTTTTAAATTATAGTAGTTTCAATATTATGCTATGATTTTTAATCAATCTGATTAATGATGATGCTTTTGTTTCGACAGCCAACATGTGCTCCATGGTTCATCTTGTCTGCATGTTTATGAAAATGCACCTGCTAGTGTTGCTGCAAAATAACTGTCTTGACTGGTTTTGCTGTGCTTTTTGCGCAAGATGTCTGCATGTGTGAGGAATATAACAACGTTTGGTGAACACTTACTGAGGCTGATAAAAATCAGCCATTTTGGCTGATACTGGTATGTTGGTAAAACCCAATCTACCAATACCGATATATCGGTCTATCTCTACAAATTAGTCTTTGTTCCGATCCTCACCTATCATGAATCTTGGGAAATGAGCACTATCTCAAATGTATGTGGCAAACATGGGATTTTTGAGAAGAGTTCATGGTATGACACTTCTTACGTCATTTTGTCCAAGAACCTTCAATTAAGATCTTTTTTTTTCACATGCTACAAATATCGGATTTTAGAATGTGCATGTAATTATAAAAATAATAGCTAATGACAAATACAACTAAATGCCAAGCTTTTCATGACTTACAACTATGGCTTTTATTTAGTCTAACCACAAAGATGACTTAACCATAGAAGGGTAAACTGCATACAAAGCAAGGTGAATAAATGCTTATTGCCAACCATAGTCAACTTAAACATTAAACATACAATGCAGTTGACACCAATGGTATCTTCAGCAGTATCATCAGCAAAAATAACAACGCTTGTTGATCCCTCCTACTGTCACAGTATATTAACATAGACTATGTTAATGTTTTCCTCAGGAAATTTACCTCAATAAATTCCATCCTGTTTGACCACAGCATGCATCACCATAGATATTTCTGATCAAAATCCCTTCAAAATTTTGGCTGTCCCTTACTCTCAGCAAAATCTAAAATTTTTACTCCAGCACTAAATGTGCAAACTCTAACCAGAGTCTACTATGGCACTCCTACTNTTTGATCATTTCTGCCTTGAACATCTCATTTTTCCAAGTATATTGAGTCCCTATTGCCATTGTGGATAACTATAGCACAGCGGTATATCATCATGGTCTGCATATTCTAGATCAGAGCTCAGCAACATTTCTCTAGTCGTGGGCCAAAAACAAACTCTGTGAGGTATGGCACGCTGTTCTAATTTCCAATTAGTTCCCTAACAATTAGTTCCCTTTGATGTATATGATGTTGTTAAAACTTGGGAATTTATGGGATTTCAATCAGATTTACTCCTGATTTTCACAGTTCATGAAGAAAACCCAAAATATGACATACAGTACATTTACAGCCCAATGCAGTTTCTCTTAGGTAGTTTCTCAGAAGTATGCCATACAAGAAAATGCAAGGAGGGCAGATTCATAAAATATAAAACCACCAGGTGTACCATACACTTAGCCACTATAATTTGTAAAGGGGCTGCAATGATTTTGCTTGGTGGGCCAGATCCGGCCCGTAGGCCATAGGTTGGCGACTCTTGTTTTAGTTTGATTTTTAAGCATGTCTTGTACTTCTGCTACCCACATCCTCATTGTACTATCATGGTTTCTGTATGGCTTCCTGATTCCTAACCACACTGCCAAATATTTTCTCATCTATATGCCTACCTTACTTGTTTATCTGCATATTTTTTAATTCTTCATTACTGTTGTAATTTTACTACTACATTTAACATACTATTCCAATATCAAAGATATTTCAGTAACACACAACCAAGTTAATCTTGAAGGTCATACAAATATTTCAAAATTACATTTTAACCATTCACCACACTTAGTAAACAAACAAAAGTGCCAACAATCAAGGAAGCTGTGTCACTTTAAAAAAAGAAAATTTAAAAATATTAGAAAGAGAAATACAAGAACTTCCAGGCTTTTTTAAGAGTTTTCCATATTTTTACCAGTTTCCTAAGCATCTTTAATTGAAGCCGAAACAAGTACTTTGATTACTAACTCTGTTATTTTTTCTCTACATAGTTTTTGTAGTTTTTGTAAAGTACAAACTTTCAAGAGAAAGCAATTATATACAGAGTGATATTTCTGATATCTAATTGAAGTCAGAAACTTCTTGGCACATCTGCTTTCGTTGTGTATAGAGCCAGGATGTACAGGTACATCCCCGATGGATGAAGGTGTTTCAACTTTAAATAACACCCTTCCTGTAAGCGGAAGCTTTCAAGGCAAACAGAGAGATGTAATTCTCCTGAATCTCATGGCCACTCACTTCTATTCCATGGCCCACCATATGTCTGGAATTAAACTGCAGGCAACTGTGGCTATTACTAATATCATATCAGGTATAGTCAAGTAGCGTAAAAAAAATTCTCAATGTTTGGGTAAAAATTTAAAAATTATTGAAAAAATAAAGTTTCAAATGAATTGGTGCTACAGAGGCATTCATTGATACATTGTTTGTAACATATTTGTTCCAATCCAAGTCCTCAAATAAGGTTAGCATATTTGTTTGAAATCTGATGTTGATTTTAGATAGGACCAAAAGTTTAAAACAAATTTTATGAACTTTTACGTTACTTCAGAAAACTAGTCACTTTTTAATCAAGACAGTATTCTTTACCCCATGTTTGCATTTTTTGTATGATCTTACTGTAAAACAGAAGTAAATTTCTCTATAGCACTGCTCTACAAAAAAAAATTTTCATTCGTTTTTTGGTGTTTCAGCTGTATTGTAAATTTACTTGATTACAATAATCGCTCATAAGCATTTGCCAATTACCTTTTTTGAGTGTAGAACAGAGGCTCTTAAACTATTTTAGGTGCGTCTCCTTCAGCATTCTTCATTGATACTTGCATCTCAGCTAACCTCACAATCAAAAACAAAAAAATTTATTTGCTATTATACTGTTTTTAACAGTATGTTGCTACCAAGGTTGATAAAAAACAAAATTATTTTTAAATCAAAAACTCGGATTTTTTTTTTAATCAGATGTTTTTATTTTTATGATTTTTTTATTTACTGTGTAAAGGGTGGCCCCAAACAAGTAGTAATTTTGATTAAAGAGTTTTGTTTTAATATAAGTTTTTCGTGCTGTGTTTCTTCTAGTACAGCAACAGTTGTTATGACTGATAAAACTTCAATTGCTTTTATATCTTATGTTGCCATAAGAAGTCTCTGCCTTCTTTAACACTTTGGCACCGTGTGGTTTCGGGGATTTTCGGAAAAAAAAACGCCTAAACGCACGTGGCTTTGCACAGGAATTTCTCCGGTCTGGTATGCTCTACAGATCTAGTAAAAATCTCAAAAAATGTGGTAAGCCTTCTAGTCTGCACTCGAAACAAATTTTTTGCTTGGGGTGCGGGTTTTTTGTGAGTGACGTCATAAGTGGATGACTTTTAGGCCACCTTGGCCCACTTTGCCTGGCCCTGGGCACCAACTGTTAGGTGGTAGTATTTCGCTGAAGTTTTTACTGGAAACTAGGCTACAA
>JGI24021J15306_10002641_pt1 | contig 19596 bp, 10 predicted proteins | sample Ectturendosymbi1_FD_15306 | JGI IMG/M metagenome (IMG submission 15306)
ACCATGAGTGAATACAATCCTATTGTGATAAACTGAGCAGGTCGAGCGAAACGGGCGGGTCTAAGTTTCTTCATTGTTAACTTGGGCGTGCCTTGGGCACTCCGGCCAAATTCACTAGTGCTCTTGCGGAGTTGTCCTAAATGTGTTGTGGTGTTCTTTAGAAGAGAACTGCAACAAAGCCGCCCCGCAGAATCGCAAAGCCCCCCTATTGAAAACTTTCTGGCGACGGTTCTGAACACATTTTACATTTGTTTCATACAGTGAAGTTCACATGTTGCATCTTGTCAAATTTTAATGTTCCAATTTGATGCTGTGAAGATTGCATGAAGATAGCAGCTTCATTATCTATTGCACTGCATAATTAATTAACGCAGTTCAGTGAGGCACTGCTGGACTTCATAAAATATTCTTGTTGAGGTGATAAGTCATTTTTCATTGGACATTTGCACTTATGTACATTCCTTGGTACTTGATGTTATGGACTGCAGTACTAAAGTCTGAATCAGTTCCATGTTGCTATTTTTTTTTGGCTTCCTGTGTTCAGTGCACATTTGTCTATCTAAACTGTAGTGCTTTTTGGTTTTCATAATGTGCGTTTAGGAGCTGTAAACGTTTAAAGAAGTTGTGGAATTTTTTCTACATGACATTTCAGTGACGATTGCTTAAAATGGAAGGATGAGCTAATTGCATTGCTTCCTTGCTCTCTCCTTACTTCAAACTTGCCTATTTGCTGCAATGTCATATGTTAGATCTTAACCAGGGGTGAAGTGGGGTGGGAACGCGTGGGAACGGCGTTCCCACACCTCTTTTTAACATGGGAACGCGTTCCCACACCTTTTTGCACTAGTAACCTTACTTAAAGATGTGGGATCCAAAAGATCACATTAAAACATGGCTGCGACCTCACAGATGGGCTAGCAACACGCAGATTTGGACTGCTAGTCAAACGTGTACGCAGTGAAACAAGAGGATCCAGTGTGGAAATTCTTGTAGTGTAGTCGAATGCTCACTTTATACGAACTATTTGGTTCAGTTTTTTTATTTGGTGTGGGAACGGCATTCCCACATCTCTTTTTGCAAAGGTGTGGGAAAGCCTCTTTTGTGGAAACGGCGTTCCCACACCTCTTTGTTTAGCACCAAACCCCTGATCTTAACCTGATGTTTACCTTCATTTCCTGATAAATTGATTGTGAGTAACAAAAGTGCACCCATCTATGCTAAATAAGAACAAATCTTAGTTATTAGCATGACTTTTTAATAGGCGTAATTAGAGATTGAAAATGAAGACACTGAACAACACCCTCCACATTTGGTCCTATGAATATCAATTTCTTTTTGGGATTTCATAGTGATTAGCTTACATTTTTTCAACACAATAAGTACTCCCATTTAACATATGGCCATTTAGAATATTGATTGCTAAGGCTTTGATCCCCATAGTGAGTCATTCTTTATATTTTCGTTTATTTGCCTCGTCATTTGTACGATTTGGTATTGAAGACGCGTTTAAACAATAGTAATTTCAAACTCAGTGCTTTGTTTGTGAGGCCTCGAGAAATCCACCAGTTTGCAATGGATCTACGAGATCGAGCTACCTATATCAACGAGCGTGCTTGAGAACACTAGCGTAGCCAGCCTAAAAGTTTGGTGGGGTCCAAAAAACTTGAGGGGGGGAAAATGTTTGATTTTAGGCGAATAACCTATTTTGTTTGGTATACCGCCTCTCAAGGCACAAAATGACTATGTTTTAAAAATTTGGAGGGCCATGGCACCTGGGCCCCCTGGCTACGCCTATGCTTGAGAATATGCTACCGCGTTGAATTTAATTTGTACATGAAGAATTGCAGGCACGTGACTCGCGCATGTATTGATTTGTTACTGATATTTGGCAAACGATATTTTGGGATCCAGACACCTTGATTTTTTACAATAGTACTGTAAATTTTAATGTAAACGCTAGGGCTTGCTGTTTGTACGTTGCTTTGGAAAAACAAGAGCAAAATTTGGGCAAAAATTTTTTGCATCCCAAAAAATATGCACTCCCGTACACCTATGGTTGTAAGTACCATGACAGTAGGATGCATATAATGGAATATCGAATCCTATGGATTCGTATCCTTCAGTATTCCAACCCAAAAATCAGAGTTTTTTTGAATACGTAGATTCGAAACAAATTTGGATTAAATAAACGTGAAAAATGGCAAAGTTGGCCAAACAGATCATTTTAATAAATTTTGCAGTGGCACTCTTCGCGCTCCTGAGTAAGAGAAAGAAAGAAGCAAGAAAGCTCACGGCACTGCGCAGTGACGTTACGAGCTAATTGAAAGGTCGTGTGATTGCAGATCGCCGTTCTTAACCTCTGCGCGATCAGTTCATTTTGCTCTCAACAAGTTATTCCGGAACAGGATTCGACATTCTGGATTCGAAATAAAGATTATGGAACACTGTTCCATAATGAACCTCTAAATGGTCCATAATGCACAGCCTTATGTGACAGGCACCCCGATTACAAGATATAGGAAGGAAACGTTTTGATTTTTATGGTTGGTCATTTTCCAACAGATTTTAATGTTAACGGCTATACCTCTNGGTATATTCAGTGCCATATTAGCTATGAGGCCCGTGAGACACGGGTCTTAGGGCCCATGCAGTCAAGGGGCCCCCAACATGAAAGCTGGCATTCAATATGCAGTTATAGCCTGCCTACGCACTAGGCTTGTTGCCCAACGTTCAATTCAATATACAGAGACTTAGCGTGGAACAGAAAAAAAACACATCACAGGCGCTTGTGACCTCATCGAAGAACGGTATGGCATCTTATTTACGACACAGAGGAAAAGAGCAGGACATAAAGCATCATGAGAGCGAACTATTACGGAAACAAAACTTTGACAAGCTGATACATGAATTTGCTTGCAAAAAAGCACGCAAAGTGCTATTGTAGTTTGAGTGTCTAACATGGTCAGAAAAACTGAGAACGTTTTCGTATTCTTGAGTTTATGATAGGTCAAAACGTTTTCGTATTGCATATCTACCCTTTTCATTTGATGTTGCAGAGTGTGTTATTTCGCGTGATGAACACGAGTATCATGGGGACACCATGCGACATTGGTTTATATTGAAAAGATGGAGCCCTCGAAAAATTGTGCCTCAGGGCCCCTGAAAGCCTTATCTGGCACTGGATATATGGGTATACTCCAGATTCAGCCTCGCATTTGTTGAGGATAGGTGTTTCCAAATACACCCCAGAGACGCGTCAGAGCCAGACTAACGAGTTGAACTCATCCACGACCTTTTATCCCTATCGGTGTTTACAGATTAGCTTAAGGGTTTTCCTCAATTTGTTCATAACTAAAAGCAGCAAAACTTGCAGGGATCGGCAAGACGGCAACCTTTTCGGACTACTAGGTCACTTCAGGGGGTCAAGAAGGCACACTAGGCCAGAAGAAACAAGGTTTCCAAATACAGGTTGTTTTTATTTATTGTATGAGTCAGACACGAAGTTCGTTTAGACATGCACGGCAGGCACACTAGCTGTGTGAGAAGCGCAGTGGCGTACCTAGGATTTCACGCGCCCGAGGACAAAGTCAGTTTAGGCGCCCCCAACCAGCTGCATAGATGCGAAGAATGAGTTGGGAGTAAATGGGGCATCAAAACCTGACTCGGGCCCGGTATACAGTTGTTTTAAAACCCGACTGAAAACTTATGAGACTGTGACGTCACCTAACTGACATCACGACTATTGAATCTTGGAAATCATTAACTATGGTGGAGTAAAGAATCTAATCGTTTCCCGTGGAGCTACATTATCCCAGTTTGAAATTTCGGTCACGATTGAACATTCAAACTGTAGTATTGCGGCATTCCAAATTGCGGTAATAAATTCGAAGTTTAAAAATTAGTGAAAGAAAACGCAAACACCAGAGAAAAGTACCCTGATCATCTGCAAAAATCTGCATGAATTTTAATAACAGAATATTATGGGCACAGACATTTTCTGGTAACACAGCATAAGATTGGCCAGAGTTCACCTTTTTTTCCACAGCACGGATTTATCAGAACCTTTTGAATATCCCGAATGCAGCGTGCTCACTTCTTCCCCTTTCTCGTCAGGCAGGCCCGCAGCCAGGTTTCAAGATTTGGTGAGGCACAATACATTTCTTGTGGGGCGCGATTTTTGCTTTTACTATATGTTTAAAACAAATTTTTCTGGGCGCAACAAAATTTGGGGAGGCACAAAAAAATTTAGAGGGGCACTGCCCCCGAATGCCCCCCTTGGCTACGGGCCTGTCGTCAGGTCTGGTCACAACCAGGACTGTGGAGCCGGAGCCCAAGCAATTTTGTATGGCTAAAGACGGAGCCCAAAATTCTTAGATGGTGGAGCCGAAGGCGGAGCCTGAAATTTTGGTTCCCATTCCACAGCCCCAGTTTGTGGGCCAAGCAAGTTGTACAAATAATATAATGGTTTTCAGTTTTCAATGGACCAAATCATTCTGAAGCCCGAACTAAAAAGCTTTAAATGTTGGAGTCGGAGCAAAAATTTCAGATGCCTGGAGCCCAATGTCGGAAATTTGAGTTTCTGCTCCACAACCCTGGTCACAACTAGGGCCCCGACATGGCAAAGTGCCACCCCGGGGCGAGTCGAAAAGTGCCGCCCCCACTAGCCTGCCACATTCCTCTGCATTAAGTCAAGTTCTACCTTACTTTCAGCATAAAATGACTCAAAACTAACTGAAAGTTATCCTGCCTTCTCAAAGCATACCTAAGCTGGCTTCTAACTGCAGCGGTTGCTGTAGTTACATTGAAGACAATGAAAAAATGACGCAACAATAAGCCCCAAATGTTACAAATATTATTATTAATGCTTTATTTTAGACACAACGTTTTAGAACATCATAAGGGCCTGACTGAAGGCAGACTCACAAACACATAAAAGGACAGACAAATGAATGACATGAAAAATTGAAGGCAAATGATTTTATACAAAACTATTACACAAACGTAAAAGTGCAAAATCCTGCAACATTTCTTTGGATATAATACCCTGAAAACGTAACAGAAAATCAAAGAAAATGCTGCGTTGCATTGCTTCACTCGTAGTTATCTACCTTCAAAGAAAAGGTTTTCATGCCTTTGCTGCTGCAAATTTATCGACTTTTTCGTCAAAACACTGATACCAGTTAAATGTGTCTCACGTATTAACCTAAGAAATATCCAAAGCCAGGGACGGTCCATGAGAAGTTCTAGGTTAGCAATTTTGTGACCTGAATTTCAAAAACCACGTCCATGGAGATGCTCAGTTAATAGGTCGAAACAATATAATACACATGCAGTACTACCTGAGAAGTTCACAATTGTACCTAATATACTCAACGCTGTAGCACAGTTGCCGTTTGCATCTTGCAAAAGTAGTCAGCATTTATTTAAATATTCCACAAATAAAAATCATCATACCTTCAGAACCACATCAAATCCATTTTAACATGAAGTTTGTCAAACCATCAAAGCTCAAAAATTGTCTTAAACATCAGATCTGTTTTCATAACAAAATACTTCAAGTTTCATTGTGCTCTGAAAGCATGCACAAGTAACATACTGCATGCACTTTGAGCGTTTAATTCCCGTCCCACTGTGACCCAACTACAATATGAGAGGGAAGGTTCTTGCGAACCAGCAATAATGAAGCAGAGAGACTCACGTTGGAACGGTTTTCTACGCGCAAGCTGAAACATTTAATTGGAGCAAAGCAAAAGATCAACAATATCAACGTGACGGCAGCATTTGCACCAGTGAACAACTAAGTCTACCGAAATAAACCTACCTCAGCACCACCAATCAGCGATCTACACGTGGACAATGTTTAGATTCCAGACACCCCACAGTGGAGCATGGAACAACATTAACACCGTTGATGACCACACAACACAAGCCTAACTGCGACCGCCCGCACGCAAAATCCGCAGTCATCTTTTTTAGTCGTTCTAACATGCGCATAAGCTTTGGAAAGAAACAGAATCTGGGGATTGGAAAAACATGGAACTATAAATGGAACAGAACAAACGCAAAAGGAATGACAGAATCCCAAAGGAGACGTTGGTCTTACTCTGGCGCTCTAGCCAGTGCAATTAGGCCTGATGCAATAATTAATAAATAACTAGAGTGCCTTCGGCCCGATTGGAACACTAGCTAGGTCGTATCCTGCCCAAAATCCAGAGGTTGCGGACTCCTGTGACGAAGCTTTGAAATCAGGGGTACAAGCAGCTAATTTGACAAGTTTGAATGTACAGGAATATATGAAGGCTGGAGCCGATGCCTGAGGAAAACGAACTTATTAGGGAGAGCACATAAAGTTAATCCTTGGTAAATGCCCAAGAGGAGGCGATAATATACAGTTCCATCAGTCATTTGCTGAACAAATGTCAGCCACGCACTTTTTCTTAAGTCTGCATATAATTCGTGAATTACTTTCGTACGAAAGTTTTTGTGAGCTGCCGGTTCGAGTTTGTGCCCAGTACGCTATTGTTGATGCAAGATTTTAACTATTTGCTGTAGCACAGTGGTTCCCAAACTGGAGGTAAATTACCCCCTAGGCGTAACATGCGATTCTACGATGGGTAACGCGGAACCAAAATCACAATGTTGCTCGGTATTGTGAGTAATTACTGCAGAAGAAATTTTCGACCTGAAATACGAAAAAGTTTTATTGAGGGTCATAAGACAGAATCGCTACCTTGATTTGGGTAACGGTTCGAACAAGTTTGGGAAACACTGCTGCAGCAGAAATAGAGTCAACTTTAGCTGATGTTTTGCGCATGCAGCTTCAAATTGTTTGATTTACACTAGCATTCTGCAAATACTGTCTTAGTCCTACTCGATAGCTGACGTTGCTAATGCGGTTCAATGAGGGCGGATTGCGCTTTTCCGAGTCTGCCAACGCACTAGGCTTTTGCGTCTGGGAAGCACTGTTAAATGTTGATCTGTCAGAAGTTCCTTCTCGGCAAAGCGCCTTCGCAGATCGCGGGCATTTACACCAGCAACGCGACAGCAGACTTGGAGACAGCAACAAATGATTTGAGCGTTCCGTCTGCTTTCAGCAGTTTTATGTTACGGTTTTCGTGAGCAGGCTGTAGTTGATTTACGAAGCGCCTTTAGCAAGTTTAGCAGGTTCAGACAATCATCTCGTTTCCTCCGAGCTTGTAACTTATGGCTGTGCAGCGTGATGAGGTGTTAACTTTGGTCTTAGAGTAGATCGACTGCAGCGAACCTGCAGACACACGTTGGTAAGCGCCAGAAACTTCAAAGTCAGTGGTTACGATAATTTACTGAAGTAGATTTTCGGTTTGAAGAAACTGCTGACATAAGTCAAACCAAAGATTTTACGCAGGTTGAATGCTGATTCTCGACATAAGTAAGCAAGGTGGAAGCATCTTATCGTTTTGACCTATTCCACCATATACAACAGTCAGTTTACACTGTTGAACGATTGAATCGAATGCTGACATCAGCTTGGTTCTCAGCGCTGGTAGCGTCACGCGTGAAAAAAGAATATTTCCATATTCGTATTTCGCTGTTGTTTACCGAAGTGGGCAGGCGGCAGGCGCCGTTCACAAACTGCCGTGCTTCTTGCTTGCTTTGGTTTCTTACTCACCATCTGTTGCTCTTTGTTTGGTGAGTAGTGAGTACTGCAACGCGGTGGAGTGTTTGTATTTGTAGTGGTAGCTACTCAATCACTTTCGACTTAACAATCAGGTGTAATATTTAACTATACCGAATTTCACTTTGCTATCGTTTTCTTTACAGCGAAAATTGATTAGTGGTCCTCTGAAGTGACGTAACACAGATATGCGGGCAACTAGTCAACTACATCTGTAGGAGGTAAACTGAAAGACGTTTGTGAGAAAGCATAATTTGCCCAACATTTTGCGATTTCGCTCGAAAAATTTAACAACACCTAGGTCCGTGAGAAACAAAAGAAAATCATTTGTGCTACAACAGAGGTGATTGCCTGAAAAAAGCCACCAATCACAAATTGTTGCCCAAAACGGATTTGGCCTTCGAGGAAACCAAAGAAAACTTTTAACTTCGTTTATAATGAAGTCAAACATCTGAAATGGCTAAAAAATAAAACAAAAGCTTTTGGAAAGCTGTAAGAAAATCACAATTTGTTCATTGATTTTTGCTCACGTTTGCAAAAACATTTCCCGACTAACATGGCTATGAAAGTAACGCACGATTTTTGTTGGACAACGAATTTTTTCAACTCAATGACGGACACTGACATAGCAAAGCTAAGTAACAAAGGTTTCTGAAAACGTTTTGAGTGCTTTTTGTGACATATTCAGAAAAAGTAAATTGAAACAACTGTACAATGTGGAATTTTTCTGGATTGTTTACTGAAACCACGCATGTTTGGAATGAAATTAATTCTTGCTAAAAAATGGAGAATACACACTTAGATACCACATGTTTCGATGAACTTAAAAACTGTGTCCATTTTTCCTGCTTTTTTGCTTCAAAAATATTTCCATTTTCAGTATAAAATCGCAATAACAGCTTCCACCCGTTTCGTGTCGGATAATGTGAGGAACAGAAGACACTGTCATTTTTCCTGTATTCGACGTTCTGTTTCAGATTTATTTGCTTCTAATTCATCCGAAAAAACAAGACCAGAATTGCCTTTATGAAACTTGGAAGTGCAACTTAATCCAACTTCCTCGTAGGGTTCGTTGCGAGTTTTCAGAATCTGGCAACATTTTCTTTTATATATGTTCAGTTGCTTACCGATAGTCGCGAACAATTGCAACGACGGTTTATCATCACGGGCAGGAGGCATGTTGAAGTGTTGAGCCAACACGCAAGCAGGTCAAGTTGCAGCAGGTCTGGATTTTCACTCATGGCAGTATAATTTCCCGTGCATTTCAGGGCTCCCACAAAACATTACAAAATAGACATTGCCATGGGGCATTGTTTTTTCCCTACTGGCTCTGAAAGTTCTAAAAATAGGAACACCGTATTAAGGTGGGATAGGTCAAATGTGGAATGGCTTATTTCCTAAGCATTTAAAAATTGTTTTTTTGCAAAAGCTCATGCTTTTGCGTTAGTCAGGTCGAAAATATGGAAGGAAAATGCAAATACGAATGAGCCGATCGTTCACAATTTGTTCTACCGTAGCGCGATGGTTGGTGCTTCCGCTTCGGTGTTGGTAACTAACTCAGACATTATAAAGTGCGGTCCGCCGTGCTTTGTAGAGAAAACTAGCAGGAAGTTCTTACATCCGTTCATACAAGTGATGCAACTCGCTGCGAAACTCCGCATTCTTTGATCAACCTTTCCAGTAACATCTTCAATCTAAGTTGTCTCTGACCAACAGATTCATTTGATTCGAAAAAATATGACAACACCACTTTAGTGTAACAGTAAACACACCCCTGTTTTCAGCACTCTGCAATTATGAGATATATGTTTGAAGAATTCCATCACTCATTAAATCGCCTCTAGTTTTGAAACCCCGTTCAGAAGTCGGCAACCTACGGCACGTGCCACACTTGGCAGGCTAAGCTATTTCCGATTGCACGCAGAAGCTCCAAATTTACATATCAACTTTTTTATGATTCACATAGAAAGTATATTGACTTTGACTTGTGTAAAAAATACGTATGTTGTCACACTGAACGATGTGAAACCTTATGTCGGCGCACAGTTAGCAAAAGGTTGCCGACCCCTGTACATTTGTTTCTCTGTGTCGCCACACACCATATTTCTTTTCTGCAAATGAGAACATAAGGTCGCCAGTGCTGTCAAACGTGCATGTGGTGAAAATCGATCTATATAGCCCGCGGGTATTCCGTTGCATAGCTCGTCATTCTCATTGCCTGCAGCGTACCGTTTTTTTGTTTTTTGAGTGGCTTTCCCGAAATTGTTTTTGCACGTTTGCCGAAGACGAAGTGTTTGTTGGTAACACCACTTTCAAATCCAAGCTTTGCGCGATTGACGTAGAAAGCAATTCCCTGGTTCGATTCGGTGCCTCATCATGATGTGACTCAATTTTCCCCCAGTCAAGGTAAACGCGAACGATTTGTTTAAAAAGCAGTGACGTGGGCCAACTTACTTTTACTCCAACACAGGCCCGTAGTCAGGTTTTTAAGGCTTAGGGGAGCAAAATACATTTTTATGGGGGCAAGATTTTTGTTTTTGTCATATGTTTGAAACAAATTTATCTGGACACAACAAAATTTGGGGATCACAAAAAAATCTGTGGGTTTCATTCCCTCAGAATGCCCCCCGTGGCTACGGGCCTGCACCAATATTGCATATATTAAAAATATCGAAGATAAATCACCGCAGCGAGGACTGACATTGTGCCGAAAGAAGATAAAATATATTAACAACTGTATCTAAGCCAGATCTGTTTCTATTAATTTTTAAATAAAGTTGGTGATTGATTGAAACATGGCGTAGCATGAAGACGTTAGCCATGTAAAGGTTATTGACTGGTGAGCTACACCCCATCAAATAACCACATCAATGGCTAACTCACGAAATAATTATTTAATTATTACCAGTTACAACTGGTGCAAAAATACAAAGATCAAGCGTAAAGATTTTTTCTTCTTTTTGATAATCTTTTTACCTTCGTTTGCTTAAAACTGTTTTTGCAAAATCTCAACACAAAAAGCATAAAATGTTGTCACTTGTTTTTAAAATTTTTTTGGAAAAATAAGTCATCAATAAAAAGGCAAGTTTTTTAAAAACTGCAAAAAATTTGTTTTTGTTCTAAAGTTGAGGTCACCAAACGCCCCATTTCATTACTGTGAAAGCACCAACCAAATAACATACGCGTGCATGTTGTTGGCATCTCATCAACTATGCGTCGTGGATCTACCACTATGGAGCTGGGAGGTTGCTGGTATCTCGTATGATACAGAGCCCTAACAAAGTTCAACTTTCGTTTTCAATGATCCCTAACAAAATAAAACCAACGAAAAGGTTGCTTTCGGTTTTGTCACTGCTTTTGCTGTTGTAAATAAAGCCGCTTAGAACTTCTAACCAAAGCCACATAAGGCGCTGGAGGTGCAGTACTTTTCTACTCCGGCGTTTAGCCAACAATGTTTTCCCAGGCTGGGCTGGGGTGGGGATCCCTGTAAATCTTCAACTGTCAGGTCTGTGTTGGCGGATGGATATCCCACTGGGAAGGATGTGTATGCTGAGGCTGTAGTTGATGACTCCTCTCTACGTGCGATGTAAGTACAAGCGCATAGCCAGAAAATGAGTTGCGAGGGCGAAAATTGTCTACTCGAATAATCATGGGCTTTACACGTTCAAGATATTTTTTGCGCGACGGTCCAATAATGACCGTCAAAAATTTAAGGGCGAAGAGTTTCATTCTCTGGAATTAGAGGAGACTAGTGATGCCGGCAAAGGTTAAAGCTGCCGAATCCACGATCCTTTCGAGAGTCCTTAATGCACACGTTGGACATGATGCTGGTGTGTGGAAGTGGCGATTGGCTAGCAGGTGATGCTAATAACCTAAATAATTCCGGGAAGTTTCTACTACAACTGTGCTACAACAACGCACTGTGCATCATAAACAAGCACATGTCATGCAGAGATTTGTTGGGACAATGGTCACTGATTGATTTCTGCGTTATTTCAGCTGACCTGCTTCAATCATTGAAGGATGTTCGCGTCAACGGAATTGCAGAACTTTCAACCGATCACCATCTGGTTGTCTGTAACTGACGTTTGGAAAAACCAACAAAGCTTACACGGGTGTGAAGGATTAGGAGGTCCTGCCGAATGAAGTGGGAAACCCTGGTGGACAATGATATAAGAAATACCTTTGCAGACAGGGTTTCGTCTTTGTACCGAGAGCTTCCGGAATGCACAGCGGGTATAGAACAAGAGTGACTGCTGTTCAAAGCAAGTGTTACTTCATCAGTCGCTCGAGTGTATGTGGATAGATACGTCTTGGTGTGGCGAGAGATGCCAACGAGGTAATCCATTGCTGAAACCAGATGGCTACGAAGTAATCCTATGCTGCAGATTGTGGTGAAATCCGATCTGAAATGCTTGAAGAAACCAGAAATTTTTTGGCTAGGTTGTGTGTGTCAGACATCTTGGCGATCTGAATGAGAATCCAAGGATTGCAGCAAACTGGGATGAATACTCATAAGGTGGAAAGAGGAGAAAATGCATCAATTACGAATGACAGAGTCACAGTTCGAAGGTGCAGAATAAATCTCATACTCAGTTTACGTGTATCGTTTGATGTATGGTGTTGCTTTGTGCAACACTGGTTTCATATTCATTGTGTAGTTTTTAAACGAAAACAAACACTGCGCATTGTTTCGCATAAATGAGCTGTTGACTATGTGCTAGATGTCAAACCAAAAATCGAAGTAAGTAAACTAACGCAGTGTTTCGTTTTAGTCTAGCTAGAGGTTTCAGGTCAGGGACTTCGTTCGCCCAAGATTTTGTTTCCCTTCAACAGGTTTAATATTGGAAAATAAAGCATGTTAATGAGGTTAGCGACTGAGTTCACTTTCACACCGATAGCGCGCTTTGTTGCTCACATCTTTGTATGCTTCACTACCGTGTGTCCAAAATATTGGACACCTATTCATAGGATTAATGGGCACTATGGTTCATCATTTGATCTGCATGATACTAGAGCCCTAACAAAGCTCAACTTTATTTTCACCGATCCTAACAAAATAGAATTAACGAAAGAGGTTGCCTTCGTTTTTGTGACTATTTTTGCTCAGGCCCGTAACCAGCTTGGGACACCAGGCGGGGCGAAGACTTTTCTGAGAGGGGCCCATATTTATTGAACTATGTAAAACAGTTTTAAAAACAATGCACTTACTTACTTACTATGTCCAACACATTTCCCAAGGGGGTGAAAAACTTTGCAAGAGGGACTGCGCCCCTCCCCTGGTTACGGGCCTGCTTTTGCTGTTGTAAATAAAGACGCTCAGAACTTTTAGCCTAAGCCACATAAGGTGTCAGGTAAAAAGGCAAAAACTAAGTGAAGATTCTTGCGAACAAATGTTTGCGAAAAATTATGTCTTTCACGCCCACCCAAGAATTTTACGATAATAAAATTCAGTGAACGAGAAGTTTGTCGAAAGGGATGAAATCACCTATAAATATTTCATGACTACTTTTGCTGTTGTAAATAAAGACGCTGAGAACCTTTAGCCAACGCCATATAAGGTGCCGAGGAAAAAAGGCAAAAATTAAATTCAGATTCTTGTGAAGAAAAGTTAGCGAAAAATCTTGTATTTCACGTCCACCCAAGAATTTTACGATGGTGAAATTCAGTGACAGAAAACTTTGTCGAAAGGAATAGAATCACTTATAAATATTTCATGACCTATTCAAATTTACTTGCTCAGTAACTGAAGCATCGTGTAGCCGCTGGCCTTTAGAAATTGCCAAAGTCATTTTCAAAGTACATCTGCAGTGCTAGAAGTTTTTATCAGGCCTTTGGCCGAGCTTATTTGGGTATTTCTATCTTCTGTTCTTGTGCTAAATTAAATGTATGGTAGACACCAGCATCTCGTTCAGTGGGCATAATCATGTTTTGCATTCTCAGTATGATCAGAATTCAGGTTACCACATATTGAAATTAATACGCTAACGTCTGGCAAAATTACAGATATATGTATCATATTTTAAGCTTGTTATCAATAGTCATGATTCTTGAAGTGATATTTGCGTTCATCGCCATTCTGATACCCGTGGCTTTGTGGAGGATCCGACAAAAGCCTGCCAGCCCCCAGAAGAGGCGGGAAGGTGAGTTGTTATTAAATCTGTTTCAGGCGTATTTTTAAACACAAGCGAAATGTTAATCTCATCGTCCCAACTCTCTGAAGATATTTAACTTCATGCTGCCCAATAAACATCACTCTTTTCCTTAGAAGGTGCTCAAAAATATATCGTAACATGTGTGCGTGGGGTAGAAGAAAGTCTGTGCATCATGCACTAGCGAGTGTGCTGTAAAAGAATAGTGACGAAGGTTGGTTACAATTCACCAGGTTTTGGCGGTTCTGTTTTGGCGTTAAATTTACCACGCCTGAGCGCTTAGCCGAGTGTACAGTACCTAGACTAGCTGAACAACTAGGTGCGCTATCAAATTTTGCTGCGCCCGGTTTTGATGCTTAAGTTTCGAGTGTCTCGACTAGCAGTTGGAAATCTGTGGTTGCCAGTTGACCAGATGACAACATTCATCGGATTTCATTATGAGGCGGATAGCTAGATTTGTTTTGACTGTTGTTGAAACCACACGAAAATGTTTCACATGTTACAGCTAGCTCCATCCTTCAACATCTGTAAGATTTCTCTAACCGCGAAACGATTTCAATATGCATTTCCCCGAAAAACTAATTCAAACAAGCAAGGCTTACTTTTCTCATCGCAAAGTGATGTTGGTGATTTCAAGTATTGTTTCCTGCGAACTTAACAGATGGTATACACATGGGAGGAAGGCTTACTTGCAACCTACTTTAGTCTTGAAAAATTCAGGTAGGCTATGCTTGAAAATAAAGAAACGTTTGCGCTGCCACTTCCACCTTGGAGCGATTCCCAAGAATGGAAATGGTGAGTTGCGAAACATGAGAAAAGTTTAGATAATGCCATAGTAAAGAAGCATGGTGCCATGTGCACGGCTGAATGCATAGTAGAATATAGGCATTAGGCAAGCACATTGAATTGAAAATATGACAAGCTTTGCAAATCCAAATGGTTTTGGTTTTGTCAATGGCGAATTTTGGACAAAGAACGGTCTGCTTTAAACGGAGATCTCCCGCAAAGCTTATAAAAATGNGAGAACTGCGGGCATATGGAAAGAAACCAGGAAATATAAAACTTTTGCCAACTTTCAACTGGATGTTGTTCATACAGGATCATGCAAAATTTCAGTTTTAAACCTACCAGGGCCAGACATAAAAGGCAACAAACGTGATATTCGAGTGGGGTCCGATCATTTGTTGTCAGCTGACCACAGCTTTTACTTTGCTGCAGTAGTGTTCCACTCCCCCAACTAATGACGACGATACAGTCACAAGCATATGGACAATTTATTAGGACTCAAACCAACTTCCAAACTCATTCACATTTGCATTGAATATGCTGACGTTTACTAGCCTCATGCAAATCTCATTTCTGTCAGCACGTATAGTCGGCAAACGCGTGGAGGTGTGCGGAAAGCACCACTCCGATCAAGTAAAGAATTATGCACGTAATAATATTGACGTTTATGTTCATTATCAAATTTTCCAAATTATCCAACGTTATGGCAAGGCTGTTGCAGCCAGGGGCGTACCGAGGTTAGATGGCCACGGGGCAAGAAACAAATTTGGCGGCCCCATGTTCAAAACTAAGGTCTTTTGGGACTTGGGGGTAAATGTACTGTAATGAAGAAAGCACTTGCAACATTGTTTGGACTTTTTGACGCCCCTCAGTGATTCGGCGCCCGAGACATTGTGCCCTCCTGGTTAATCCCCTGGTTTCAGCGTCAATAAACTTGCACCTCAGACATTTGCACCTTCATAATTTGCACCCTGTGCCAAGCAGTTTGGTGCGAAATAATTGGACGTCTTGCAGTTGTTTATCAATTCAGTGCGCGCAATTGTATTCGCTACAACTTCAAATATGACGCCCTTTGGTGAGACTCTCCCAGTGCTGCGGATATTCTGGACTAAAATTTCTTAAAGCAAAAATGTTTAGTTTTACCGATTTTGTGAAAATGGAAAAGTTGTCATATTTGATCTGCTGGAAGTACATACCCTGAATGGCATTCGCTATGAAATTCACATGCATTAAAAAAATCTCGGTTGATCTGATTTGCCTTTTTAATATGCTTGTATCGCAGTGTCTCTTACGTCGAAAATACTTGATTTCGTAAATTATTTTTATAGCCCTTTTCAGTGGATTTGTGAATGTGCATGAATTTGTAGATAACACCCAACTGGAAAGTAAAAGTTAATTCGTAAGCAAAACATGAATTTTTAACGCAGCCAGACGTTTATATTTTTGTAAAGTAGTAGATAAAAACGCGATTACCAAGAAAAACTGAAAACGTCGAAACAACCGGTTATTGGTTGGGACGTTTGTCACTAAAGTGCTTGTTTTGTCGCCTCAAAGAAAGTTCAATAACAAAATGCATTGTATTTTTGCCGTAGGAGGGCGTAAGAGGGTAGACCAACGACCGGACGACATAGCCACATTGCTCAATTCACCACTTTGGCCGACACCACCAACACTTGTCAAATCATAAAACGAGAACCAAATGCACACATTCATTTCAAAGAACCTTTAGGTGTTTCTATAAGTAACCCTGGCGGTTGAGCTAATTTCTCCGCTGCATCTCGCAATCTAAAAATCCCTGGGGCAAACAATCGAACTACTGCCTACTTCACCGCTACGCTGTTGGTTTTTTCATGGCATACAATGAAACTAACATTGGCACGGAGGTGCAAGTCGAGGTGTACATCTTTCAGAAATAGCCCCAGATTCTGAAAGGTCTCGGCGTCCCAACATTGACCTATTTTCATTGAGCTTCTCCACGACCTTTCCGTGATCGCATGGACGTTTGCAGTGATCAAATGTCTGTGGCTTTCATGTTTCAAAAATGTTCCACGAAGCTTACTGTGTTGGTAACTGAACTAAATTTCAATTACGACCTGATGACTTCTACGCAAGGAGAAGAAAATATACTTAGGTGTGACAGTTATTGTCCCAATGTTCTCTGACGTGCGTCGGACAAGAATAGCCAACAGTCGTGTAAGCAGCAGCTTTTTGTGAGTGGGTTAAAGAAACAATGCGTTTCAGTTTCTAAAGGCCGGTTTGCTTACCTTGTGATGTTGTCAGTAACAATTCAACCGTAAAGCAAATCTCCTGCTTGTGTGTTGATGTGCGTGGTTGGTAACAAAGGTTGCCACGTTATACATCCTTCCACAGCTTAACGTTCCAAATTAACCGTCGTTTTGCAACTAACCTACAGCTCAACCTTTCAGAGATCTTCGCGGAACTCGTCTTTTGGAGGTGTATATAGTCGCTCCTTTTGCACATCGAGCTGCGAAAACAAGACAAATATTAACATTACAGCTTGCTTGCTTATTACTGCTGCCTTGTGTGTTTCACTGAATTTGCGGGGTGCTACGGAGTAGATTTTGTCGAAACATTTTACGGTAGATGATTGACATTCGCACAACGGTATGATGGTTCGTAGTGCTGCTGGGTAAGTGTTCTGAAACAAGATTTTCGTCAGCGCGTTTCGGGCATCATGAGCAGGGCCATTTAAAGTCATGAAAGTCATTTTTTTCTGTGCTTCAGGAAGCTATGAAACGAATTCTAAAACAAAACTCGCACCCCTACAAAGTCTATAACAGAAGTTATAAAGTCATAAAAAGTCATATTTTGCATATTTTCAACCTACTTCAATAAGTAAACCATTAAAACAATCTCAAAATATCAGGTGAAACTAGGTCGCTAGGTCTGAGCTGTATCCTGAAAATTCAACCCATTTGGGCACCCTTCAAATGTTGGCAAAGACGTAGGTGAATCAAGTTGTTTGGATGAAATGTAATGCACTGTCTTAAAATACATGTTCTTGCTGCCCCCAAAGAAAAAAAACAATGTCATGCATGTTTTCAACTTGCTCCAAACCAAACTATGTTTTGCTCATGTTTTGAGCTGTTTATTTTAGTGGGGCTTCAACAAAACATGGGGTCTCATTCGCCTATTTTCGCTGGTAAGACTTTTTTGTACTGGAGCTATATTTTCTAGCTCGGTCATCAATGTTCGGTCATATAAAGTCATATTTTCTAAAAAATAAAGTCATATTATCAAGTTTTTTAGGTCATAAAAAATGGCTCTAATCATGAGTTTCGTTCCGTGACTGTCAGGTGTGGGAGAACCTGTGCAAAAGCATGGGCGTAAGCATTCCATTGTCAGTCTTGTAAATCTTAGCACGCAATTCTTGAAACTGCTGGGTTCCAAGCATTAAGTCAAGGAAAATGGAGCAAAGCACCAAGGTGGTCCGCAAACAAAAACGGAAAAGAAATATGTTTATCACAAATTTTCGAAAATTGATTCGGCGGTAACAGCGAAGATTTTCTGTCTTGGAGATCTATATCTTGGTTTGCTCAGGGGTATGACGCTTGGAGAACACCCATTGCCGTTTTTGTGACTTCTGGTCGTAAGTCTTGTACTGCCAGCAGAACCTCGCTCTGACACGTGACCTGGTCAGCAGAGGTCAACCAATCTTGCCATGTTGCAGCCTAGCATTTGAGGAAGCTTGTTTGGATGACATGCAACTTCCGAATAATTAGTGTCTTTCCGCAGTCGTGTGCATAAGTTTCCCCAACCAATTCAACTGGAGCTATACAGTGGCGTGGCTAGCCCAAAATTGTGGGGGACCAAAAAATTTGGGGGACTAAATCTTTGATTTTAGGCGAACAACAGTAGTTTTGTTTGGGATACCGCCTCCCAAAACAAAAAATGAACTAGATACGCCAAAAATTAGGGTGGCCATGGCCCCCCTGGCTATGCCTATGGGAGCTACATGTGAAGAACATGTCATTTGAACCTGAAATTGTTCTAAGTTGTAGACGATCCTTTTAAACTGGCTGACAAGGGCAGGGCAAAATCTTTTTGTTTTAATGGGGTCTTTCCTAAGGCCCATATTTGGTAAGAGTGATTATAGCGATGCACTTGATAGAAGACAACGTTGAAGGAATTTCTTAACTTCCTAGCAAATTTTGAATTATTTCTGTATGGCGTCGTAAAATGTAAATTTATTTTCTTTGGAATTTCTAGCATCACCGTTGCAGCGTCAAACAAATAGCCGATAGCGTGTTTACATGCTGAAAATGAACATGGTCGATAATGCACTGTAGGCAGGCGCGGATTTACCATTAGGCTAAAAAGGCTTAAGCCTAGGGCCCCCGATTTTGAAGGGCCCCGAAATTTTGAGAGTAAGGTCAATTTCTAACAGTTTTGTAATCAATTATATTTGTATTTTTGTTTTGGTTCAACCCACGCTTTTTTCTCAAACTGTTTGCAATGGCCGTGGCGTGAGAACTTTCGCATTGATCTCTTCACCATTCTTATCGATGAGCGTGAGTTGGATTTTGAATTTCGTTACAATGCATACAAGAATACTTGCGATTCATTTGGTGTATCAGGCAAGTTACATGATGGAAATGACGAAGGGCTTACAGCAGGAGGGAAGAAGCTCATTGAATTGTATAATGAAGATCTTGAACTATTATTTGTTGAAAAGCTGGTAAACGTTGCTGTTTACTTTAGGAATTGTAACACTGTGAGGCAGAGATGAGCACGGATCAGGATTGGATCGGACTGGCTCAGGACTGCAGCCTATTTTGGCCGGATCAGGACTGGATCGGACTGCAATTTTTTTCAAAATTGGCGGATCAGGACTGGATCGGACTGCGAAATTTTTTGTTGTTTTAATGTGATTATTCTGAAAATACCAAAAATTTTAGTTGTGATCCGATTTCACAGGTTTGCTAAATGGTAGTGCATATTTTGCCATCAAATGCAAAAACTCTGCTGGGACTATTTTGCAAT
>JGI24021J15306_10002642_pt1 | contig 19594 bp, 13 predicted proteins | sample Ectturendosymbi1_FD_15306 | JGI IMG/M metagenome (IMG submission 15306)
CCGAGCAAGCGTCGTTATAAGAAATCAACTTTGCGCCTCAGAACGCCCCCCCAAGTCTCCCCAGAACGCCCCCCNAAGTCTCGGCCCGATTGACGCACTCCCTTAAACTATATTTCGGCAACTCCCTGAAAAGACGCGCCATCGCCGTCACATTCACGGTGCAAACGCGCATTTTTCGAACGTACTTAGCGACGACTTCGATCTTGACGCCGAACACTCCGTTCTTTTTCGTCGAGGGCAAACGCTGCAGGCTCCGCTCGCGGGGGGTGAACTTGATCGACACCAGGATCGAGATCTCGTTCATCAGGACGCGCTCCTTGTTCCATTCGCTGTGGCCGCGCAGCGATTCTTGGAGAAGCTGCGGTGTGGGGGTGGAGAAGAGAAGACAAAACACTTGTACTAGAGTCGTGTAACACGCATGACTGTAAAAATCGCGCTTTGATTCAGCTTCGACTTGCGTTCATGACCAAATGTTGAGCGTATTAAGGAAATTCAACTGTTGAAGTCAGTGACTTTAAACACAAGAAAACAGAAGCACACTTTAGATCTAGGTCCAGTGGAACAGTTTGCAGGGTCACTGCTCCGCAGATAGACACGGTGCTTAGTCCACATTAGGGGAAACACCTAGTCGATGAAGACGAGAATCATCTCGCTTTTCAATACCGAGGAAACGCAACATGCTCGAACGGGGTTCGGTGGGGGAAAACGGAAGCAAAGACGCGTTACATTAAGCGAGCAAATTGGACAAAATCTTCCAATAAACAGACACTTGTTCGCAAACCACTGATTCGTACTTTTGCGAATTCACAACTTCACAACAGAGGCTGAAGTTCTCAATCGCTTTGCGGCGAAGTCACGTGACAACCTTAGCGTTTAAGCAAGCACAAAGCGTTTGCGGTTGCTTTCGTATCTCTACACCAGAGGCACAGCAAAACAAACAGAGGTGTCCGTCTATGACGAGCTCCTTCTCAGGGGCGGTTCCACGGGGGCAATTGGGACGATCGCCCGCCCTAAAACCTACGAAAGTACTGTAACTTCATTCGCCATCACTTTGTACAATTCGGAAAACAACATTAGCGATATAAGACCATTCTGTCGTCCATTGTTTTCTGACAGCAGTGTTGTGAAGTACACTTCATCTCTCTTACAGTAGCGAAGCTGTAATAGGACTTGACTACCAAACAATAGTGAAATCGCCACCCCCCAAAACTTACTGGCTGGATCCGCCCTTGCCCCTTCTCATACAACACGTATAAGCGTGACGTCTAAGCGCTGAGCAAAACGCACGCCCGCAACGCAAGGCTCACCGGAACTTTTCCTTTAGCGATGAGGACGTCGTCGTCGTAACCGGCGCCGGCAGAGGCGTCCCTGGCCCGGTCGTAGCAAAGGATTCTCAGGGTCTGGGCGCCGTCCAGGTCAACTTCGAACTCTTCGTTCCATTCAGGTTGGTCGGTGTCGCGACAGGGCCTGGTTTTGGCCTTCGTCTGGAACTGTCCGAAGGAGTCGACCTCCAGCGTACAGTAAGGATCTGCCGGAACGCAGTGCACAGTTTGAGAGATCGCTAACGTCAGCAAGCGCGTTTTGCGACAATTGTCACTATCAAATTGTCACTGTCAAAATGCCACCACATTTTGCCACGCAAAACGAACACAACCTCGTGTCTGTGGAAGCGCGTAATAATCATTGCGACTGTACTTGTTTACCCAAATCCTACTGAAAAGAGACACACAATTAGAAATTACATTTTTTTGCGACCGGGAGCACTTCTGCAAAAGAACAAGTTGGTCTATCATCACGAACCAGGCTTTGCTTTGCAAAAAACAATTGAGATCAAGAAGAAATCAATACGTAAACAAAACCAAATATTATGTGTTGAACCTGGATACAGGGGCATTTCACACTTCGTTATCGTAACATGCTTGAAAAAAAAACAGTACAAGCACACAATTAATGTACTACAAACTTTCAAAACATTATTAATTTCTTCTCTTTTGCCAAGGATGTTTTGTGAAACAACACCAGGTATAAGCCGTTAAATGAAAGGCGGACGGCACACGCCGTCGTAACGACATTAATCGTCTTACTGCAAGCACGTAGGAAGCCTTGTCCGGAATGTATCGTCACATTGATATATCCTGACATGAGGTCCTCGTCTTCCTTGATCAGCATTGACCCGACGTTGTTCATCTGGCGGTCAAATAACAACAGTGATGTCAGTGAGAACTGGATGAACGCTTCGAAACGACACATCAGATTCTCTTTCATTTATCCTTTGTATTCCTAAACCAATCGTAGGAGTTTTTTTTAACTTTGCACGCAACTAACTGGTGTTTACAGCTTACTGAGCCGTCGCTAAGTTTCGACGGCTTCAACCGCTGACAGCTTCCCGCAAACCGTTCAATGGTTAGAGCCGAGCGCGCGACCGCGAAAGACAACTGACTGACACATCCCGCTCACTTTGCGCAGCCTCACACACGTCGACAGTATGGAATTCACTTCCAGTGACGTCAGAGAGAAGCTCTTGAAGCAGGACTCCTGCTGCTTCATGATCGCCTCGGTCCATTCCACCCTCTCGTAGTCGGACGACATGAGGAACATGTAGCTCTGCGAAAAAAGATCTTATCCGACCGGCGTCAAATGGGAGGAAAAAACAGGGGCAGGCGACTTAAACTACAACACGCGCTCCTTCCAACGCAAACACAGCGACGCGCTATGATTTACAGCGAACCAGAGGCGGAGGATTCTGCGTTTTTTTTATCGGACTTGGACCAGGAGGAACTTTTTGGGCAGTAGCAAGGAGTCTGCGTGGTCTTTGTAAATGTCATTTCTTAGGTAAACATTGCTGAACTTCGTGTGCGTCGATGGTCACAAGAGTCTGAACAGGAGTCGGATTCTCAAATTTGAAATTTCCGGATCCGGATTTCAAAATTTTTGGAACAGGAGCGGGGTCGGAGTATGAAAATATGACTCCNNCCATCTCTGCAGCGAACACGAGCATTTACAGATGTTAGCCAACTGCTAGCACTGAGGAAGATATGCGGTCACGAACGCAAGCGGGTCTCGTAACAACAACGACAGCATTCTGTCGCAGCGTAGCCGAGCATCAAGTTACGCTGTGAGGGGTGAAGCCGAATTACGGAACAAACAACAACAGCAGCAGCAGCAGCAGTGCACACCGGAACGGACGGACGGCGCATCACATGAAAATCGACAGAGCAGGCTGGAGATTGCTTCAAGTCCATCATCAACCAAGCCGGGATGCGAGACAAGCATGCAGATCACAACGAACAAGTCATGCACGCGCCGCGCACGCACACCGTAGTAGAAACAACGGGACGGTGTTCGTTTGAGGCGGTCGTTCGACAGGAGAGAGCAGGGGGTTTCCCAGTTTGTTTGCCGAAACAGGTTCTCAAAGCGCCATGACGGTTTACGGGCCATCAAGCAGGATTTTAAAGACGCGCGAGATTAGACATGCACGGGCAGCACTTGACTTGGGCAATCGCCGGCTGTGTTGGTTCGCCACGTCGGAAAAGATTGTGGCGCTCGACTACGTCGTGATGCTTATCACAAGCGAGTTAAGACGAAGCAGATAGGGTCGATCATTTTTATTTTTAAGTCTGTCGCCGGCCACGTAATCACGTGTTTACCCGAACGTGAGACATTCGTACGAACCCACCATACCTCAGGGTAGCCTGCCTGTGGATCAATCAGCAATGGGGCCACCTGTGTTTCTGCGCAATTGGAAGCGCAGACTCGGTTGAATACACGAGCAACAAATGCCTTTGCTACCGCAAAGTAATCTGTGGACGGATGGCTTTTCGGGACCCGGTACCTTTCCTTGACGTTACAGACTTGGTTTTACCCACTCGAAACTACNGTAAGAAAACAAGCTTTACTGCTTCAAATNCAATGGAAAAATGANAAGTTTCAAAATCCAGGGGATCGAAGGCCTTCCGCTTCCAACGCCCATNCCCAGAAATAGGAGCCAAACCCTATCTTACACCTTACACGCACGCGTCCGAGTAAAGCGCGTTGCTTGAGCAATCTTCGCCTCAACGCCACAGCACATCATTGTTATTATTGCACTTCGCTTCGTGCGTCGGATCACGTCTTTACAAGGAGTTAAATGCAATGCGCATCAGCTACAAGCGACTGTGAGCGAAAGCCAGGTTCTGTCTTATTGCTGCCTGACAATCACGTTTTCGCCAAAGGCGCTTGAACGATGCAGGCGAGCGAGCAGAGAGGCTTTGTCATTAGAAAGTCGAGTGCCGGCCAGGCCGATGTTACGCCGAGCACATGCGCGCAAGCACGTTTAATCACCAGTGCAATAAACCATCTTAAAACATCGCTTTTGTACCTTTCGTCCTTCCTGCGACAACAAAAAATAAAAAAGGCAATCACGAAGTCGGTCTAAACACGGGTGGAAATGCAGAGTAGATCTTCATCAGAGCCCTTTTTCTGTTTGTTTGTTTTTTTCATATCGATACTGATAAAGAGGGCAGGATGTTACGTGATAGTGTAGCATTGTCTTGGCTTTGGAACGATATTCCCGGAAATATTTCCGAAATCGTTCAACTTTTCGTTCATAGGTGCAGGAGCAGGCAAAATTTTGGGAGTGCGAAGGATATTTGTCCGAATTCTCCCGAACGTGCCAGAAAAAACTCCAAACAAACAAAGCGATCTCCAAAAAAAAGCTCTGCATGCGATTTTGGGCGCCATTTTTTTCAAATCAAAGCAGGTTGGGCGCCACTTTTGCTCATATACTCAGTAAGTCTGTTCAGATTTTCAGGGATTTTGCCAAAAAATTCCACGGATTTTTCCCGGATTTTAACCAAGTCAAAACGTTTAGGGGTGCGCTTGCACTCTCCGCAACCCCGCCACCAACACCAGTGCTTTCATTTCACAGTGCACAGTGCCAGTCCATAGAAGCTGGCTGGGTTCGAGTTAACAGATCGGATACAACCCAACGCGCTGTGGCTGAGTGAAGCGTGATATGCGGAAGGAACGAAACAAAACATTTTGTAGTCGATCGGGAGTTGCCAGAACCGTCGATGACAACCGTTCGGACNAAGAACTGCACCTTTGACAAAATGCAGCCTTTGCGTTGCTATGGGCAACCGGCAGCTTTGCTGCTGGCGGCAAAAGCGAAGATGAACTGTAAACATTTGAACGACTTTAAAAATTCACAGCTGCGTTGGGTTGTTTGCTGCCTGGAAACACGCGAATGATACAAGACACTTCAAAAACAAACAAACGGGAGACCGCGGCAGCGACGATCTTTTCGCGCATGCGCACTTTGTCTCCGCGAACTAGATCGGCTTTGTGGCGCCGCGAAACCGAACGAAACGTCACAACCAAGATTTTCGAATTCCACTGCAGCGCAAACAGCAGTCAGCTTGCAAACGAAAAGGTATTGATCGCTGGAATTGAGTGCAAACAAATAAAACAGCAAACCCTGGAGAAAATCAATATGGTAAATCGGTAAATCTGCGCAATCGCTCGTTCCACGACTCGCCGAAGTGACCTCAAAAATCAGGTCACTTAACAGTCGCAAGGAGCTTTTAAACAAACAAAACAAAATGACGCTGCGCGCCATCTTCGTGAACGCAGTTTTTCTTGCGCGATTTCCGTTTGATCACGGAGCCCGCAGTCGTTCGAGAGCTCCTTGACTGGCCGTTATCGTTTACGCCGCGCTCTCGCGGCAAACAGAATCAGGATCAAACAGTAAACAGAATAAGGCTTTGTCGAGGCGAAGCTTTCCTTGCGAAACGACAACTTTTACGAAGAATAACTTTACTGAGCGTGAATACGTTAAAAAATCAAAATTTCAGTGAAAGAAACTTCAGCAGCAAGCACGCAACAATCTAATCAAACCACGTCACACACACACACACGTCACCGTACCCTGCCCTGCATGTGATAAATCCTGAGCGGCAGGTCGGGTGCCGCGAGTACGATCCTGGCTTCGAGTTCCGCCAGCTTCTTTCTCAGCCGCTCTTCCTGCCTGCTCCGGACCGGCGATGAGTTCTTGGCGCCGTGCTCCTTCTTGTGGCGCTTGCGCTCTTTTGCGATGTCGCGCTTCACTTGCTGCGCGCGATTGCTGAGGTCGCGGAGCTCGTCGTCGCTGGTGAGGGGGACCTCCGGCATCGCTGCGACGATTGACATTGTTTCGAAAGCGGTTTAACTTCTTTTTTTTACGAAGCCTTGTTTTATACAAGCTCACTCGTGATCGCACCGCACAACCAGGACGTGTTGTTACGGTAAGCAGTGGATCGCGGGTTCGAATCTCACCTGCGCCCGTTTATTACTACATGACTTTCCTATCGGCGCTGTGTAACGCACAGCTTCGACGCAGACTTCGTTGCGAAGCCGCTATTGTAAAATCCAGTCGCAATTCAAAGCTACTCACGCGCTCCTGGCGTCCGCGCAGCCTGCGTTCTCGTGCAAATAGAAAAAAAAACGCGATTCAAATCGTTAAAACAGGTTGGTGTCCGGCTGACGGCCGGTGGTTCTCTACAGATCGGCCATGATATGGAAAAAAGCGACGTGCTCATGCCATGACGCAATCCAGAAGACAGCGCCAATCAAACGCCAGCTGTTCGACGACCACACGCTCACCTTCCGAGTCCTCCTTGGGTTGGAATGACAGATCGGCGAGGGGAATGTACCACTTGCACTCATACGAGTCCTTCGAGTGGAAAACGCTGAAAATGAACCGAAGTTAAGTATCGCAGCCGTTCACGACTCACGTAACTACGAACAGGCGAGGGGAGGAGTGTGATACCAACTCGAATCACTAGCAAGCGCTAAATCTCATCATGGACACCTTCTGTGACGGTTCTCAACCCCGTACGAGATCTGGGATCAGTTGATTGGGCCCAATTGTGGGTGTGTCTGCAGAAATCTTAGTGGCAAAACAGCGATTACATATAAATTATCTTAATTGAACAGAGTACATGGAGTAATGTCACATAATGAATTTCGCGCTTCCGTCCAGTTAATTGTGCGACTCGAGTCCACAACGACTTTTACGACCAACATAGGAGTTGGCCTGTCGGATGAAGAGGTCGAGAAACGCTGGTCTGCGTCTGAATTTTAAGCAGACCGAACCTATCGATGTTGATCACAACAGGGAACCTTTAAAGCAGTGACGGGAAGCGCGCGATTGTGGCAGTCGCGGAGAGAAAGCTCTCAGGCTCCGAACAGCCAGCAAGCGCACATTCGCGCAAAGCCAGGTGGTAAAAAAGGACATTGCGAGACCGTCGCGTACTTGTCTATGAGGGAATCGTTAAAAACAACCTGTCTCCGAGCAGCAGCTTCGCAACAGAAACCGGTCAAAAAATAGGGAGGGCTTAAACCGAAACCCACCCGGCGGTGCTCTTCTGTTTCGCGCACAGCAACAGGTCGCTGTACAGGAAGCAGTGACGCAATTTCCGGCTGCCGTCGCTGGCTACCTGCGAAACAAGAGGACAAGAAGTCAAGTGGAGTTTACTTTCGGTTCGAAAAGTTCGGGTTCGTTGAGAGATCCGACAGCGGTGGTTTGATGTAAACTAGGGGTGGGTGGGAAGAACAACATTTTTGAGCCTCAGCAGTTTGGGTCGCTGCGCGTGCGAACAGTTTGTTTCCACATGTTGGAAATCTATACTGAGGTGCAAAGCGGGAACTTTGCATAGTTGCTGCCGGCATCGACTTCTAACTAATATGTAAAGAATGCGAAAACTTCGAAGGATCAAAATGCACCAACGCGTGGCTGATCACATTCTTCGGATTTTTGCCATCTGCACGCATTTTTCTCAGGTTCTATCCAGAAGATAGGCGAAAAACTGGATTGGCGACCTCGAGCAAAAAATGAACGGTTGACTGTCAGAACAAATTCTAGCTATCGGCTAAACCTCCCGCCGTGAGTTCTTCCGCTTTAGAACGAAGCCATAATTATGTACTCATTTTTTTCAGCACAGCAATAAACGGCTGAAGCTACTGTCCCGAGCACGACTGGAACAAACAGGGGCCCGAAACAGTCACACGTGAAAAAACTTCTCGCGGTGAGACCGGCGCAACGACGAAGGCGGCGATAATTGTCAGCGTCACGCACTTCCGGTTGCGTTCACGCGTGAGACGGAGCGGGACCGACCAATACCTCGACCAAGAAGCCGTCCTTTATTAACTCCCGGTGGGCGCTGCGCGCTGCCGCGGCGGCGGAGGACGGGACGCGGCGAGGTCGGTAGGAGGACGACGACACGGAGTTGATGCGTTCGAAGAAGTTCTGCGCGTGCTTGAGCACCTGGGAGGAAAGCGACACGAAGCGTTGCTCGCGGGCGAAGTGTCTCGACGAGCGCGAGCGAGACCTAAGGTCTCGTCTCTCGGCTGTCAGCAAACAAACAAAACTGAGGGCTTCGTACGTTTACGTGGAACCGTTACTTTTGAGTTTCAGGCTTTGCTGACTGGATTTTTTGAAAACTTAGCGGTTTTTCTATAAAATGCGCATTTTTTCACTTTTCGTAAGATGAATTGCTATGGAAGACGCAACGATTCTTCCCGGTGCATGACATTGCCAACAACTAGATTCGAGCGAACATTTCAACAATTTTCGACGGTCCGGGCTGCGGAGCGTAAGAATGCAATCTACTTTTGCGGCAGAACGTTGCTGGATTGATGAGCGCAAGTTGACGTTTTCGAGATTTCCTCGAATTCATTTGACAGCACATTCCCAGCAATTGCTCCGGGCAGCCATCACGGGCACACATCAGATGGGGAAGTAACTGCAAATTATGGCAATCAGAGAAGTCAAGGCAAGCGACGACTTATCGTTCGAACTGACAGAAAAATCAGCTAAAACCGGATTCAAGTCAGCAGCGAAAGCAACAGTAACTCGCGCACCTGTCTCAATACTTGGTAGTCGGGATGACGATGAGGAGTGTGTTTGAGCAAGTCTTGCAGCACGAGCGTTGTGCGCATCACCCGTTCGACGGGTTTGTACAGAACCTCTGCAAAACAAGAGCTTGGAGTTAAACCAAGGCCTCCTAGGTGTTTTCCGGGAGGCCTTCGTTAAACAGGCGCTCGCCGAGGTGTCAAATGCGCACAGGGGCGGGCGAGACAGCCTGCGGGAAGTTCTCTGCGCTCCGAGAGCCAGTTAGCGGCCCCGATGTGCCTGAAAGGGATGTGCAGCTTTCGATGCTTTGCCGCCAGCAGCAAGAGCCGGACGTGCAGATATGGCAGCTCAGGGCGCATCGCCAGTCCGCAGCGCGCGATGTGACGCATCACGTTGGGCAGCTCGCACGACGTCGCGAATCATCGACACGTCGATCACGATTGTGGACCGAGCGGCAGCCCCAGCAGCTGATAAGATGCTGCTTCTGGGAAAATCGATTGTCAGTGGCTGCCTGCCCGCGTCACAAACGATCGCGTCACGCCTGACTAGTCTCTGGAGGTATGCTCGACATACGCACGTCACGAAGAATTACAGGCACCTGCATCGTTCAAAACAACGCGGTCGCCGCTGAGCAAGATGTTTGAAGGGACAACGAAAAGCAAGTTTCGAAAGCCACAAAACTGCGATGTCACGCTTTGGCGCTTCGCGAAAACCGTAACAGTAACACACAACGCATCACGAACCTGCAACGTAATCTTCTTTTTCAAATTACGCATTTCGCGCGTTGCTAAGACAACCGCGGATCTATATTCAGCGGCCACAATGCGCCATCGCACAACCCCGACAGCGAACACAAAGCAACAAACACATACTTACCGACTAACGTGATAGACTCAGAGTCCTTCGCTCCCCTCGCCTGAACCTTGAGGCTCTGCAAGACACATTGAAAAAAAAGAGAACAATGAGCCAAGTCAAATCTCGACTTATTAAGTTTCTGGAGCATGTTATTTTCAGAGCGCAATCGCCTATTTCCCTTGCTTCGCTTTGCGGGCGCAACGCACAGCCAAAGCACGTACGCGCGTTCCTATCGCCAATTAAGGACAGCAACGTCTTTAGGGTTGCCTCGGTCGCCTCTATTACCAAGCACGTGATTTGCTTTTACGATCACGCGGCAGGATTAACGGAGCCTGAACGTCTTTCGCTCACACGAAAGCAGAGGAATCCCGTGCTTTGCTTATCGATTTTTCTCCAGTAGTGCAAGAAATCCGACGAGTGATCCCAAGTTCGGAAAAAACTAATGGTAATTCTTTTGTGTCGCTCTCGGGGGAAAAAACGATAGAAGCCGTTGCGCAAGAAAAAAGAATAAGTGACAACAATGTCAGAACGAAAGTGGGAAAGACTAATCTGCGTAGCAGCAATGTAGTTTCCTGCAGCTACCGCAAAGAAAGGTAAACCACCTTGCACCTGCCGCAAGGCGAGATATAGTGAAAACTACAACTCGCCGAAAAAAACAGCAGATACGGTTAAATGTGAGGGTTATAGACAGCACAGTAAATTTATTTAGGTTAATCGACACTGCTGACTATTTTGTTGATAATTCACAATTTTTGGCTCTTTGAACTTTAATGCCCACTCGTTAGCTTGATAAAAACTAATCCACTCGCGTACAGCGCGGTTGGACGTCTTTTTCAGACAGGCTAATAAGCACTCCTGGAAAAAAAGTTGCTTTACCTAAATATGATGAGGACAGGTGACAATAGTTACAAGCCTACCTCGATGATTGCCGCAAATCGTTGATTCTCCTTGGCACACTTCTCGACCGTCTGCTGAGCGCGCTTGTAGTTGTTCACGTAGTCGCCGTAGTAGTTGAGCTTGCTCAGCTGCGCGAAACACCGCATTTGCTGGACGTTTTTTCTTGAACAGTACGGTTGGATGCACACAAGTGAAACGTTGGTTGAATACGGAGAAAAAAAACGCATATTTATAAACAAGGTGCATGATTTGGCCCACGTTCCACTGGCTTGTGCAAGCTGCAGTGTGCAAGTGCTATCCACTTAATTAACCGATGTAATTAAAACTGCCGGGCCAGCGGGGCAGAACAAACACCTCTTAAGTGGAGAGGTTTCGATTCCGGGCCCGCGTTACACCTAAACCAGGGGCTCCCAACCTGGGGTACTTGTACACCTAGGGGTACATTTGCCTGTGTGAAGGGGTGGAAAATGTATTTATTACTTATTTCTAAATACTCTAAAATATTAAAGTTCTCATGAAATTTCAGTCGTTTCTTGTTATTTTACTCAGCCTTTTAGTCACAAGAAATTTTAGGGGTACATGCTCGTCTGTCTGAATGTTGAAGAGGTACACGGTCAGAGAAAGGTTGGGAACCCCCGATCTAAACAGCTAGGCACGCAAGTGATAAACGCCACTTGCGGCCTTGTGTTAGACGTTGAGGCATGCTGTAAAAGACAGCATCACGCGTAGCCGATGCAGCTTTCAATGCGTGAATGGGAGGGTCTGGCCCACGGCGCGGGGTAAATGAAGATGGCCGCCTATAGATGTCTCGTGACACGCCAAAGGAAATTAATTTAATAATGACACTTTCTTTTTCTAACCGTGATTCGATAGACCAGCGATTAGAGCCGATAAAACACAGAATGGGATCGCGTGCTGCTTTGGCGCACGTGAGACACTGAGAAGAACACGGAGCATTACAACTATCAGGGCAGAATTTGAAGACCGGCCTTTTCGGTCTTTACCAGCTGTTATGTTTCAAATGTGTCGCTCATCAAGATCGAAATCAAGAGAAAGAAGGTTGGCTTCCGACGGGCACACCTCGACAGTGGCGTGGCCAGCCCAAAATTTTTTGGGGAAAGCCAACATTTTTGATTTCAGGCTCGCAACGGGTTACCGCCTCTCAAAGCACAAAATGACTAGATAATTTAAAAATTTGCGTCTCCCCTGGCTACGCCCATGCACCTCGACCTGCCGCATGTACATCGGTTGTAACCGACAAAACGCAAAAGGCTTCGAAAGCGCGTACCAGTTTCTTGAAGAGGTCGCCCACTCCGGTGTCGGCGCTCCACACATCCAAGCGAGGCTTCAAGTTCTCGTAGAAAGAGGCGTGAATGTCGTGCAGCTCGTTCACGCGAAAGAAAACGTTGTCGAAGTCCTGCGCCGACATGACTGGCTGCGACGTGCCGATCGTCGCCTTGAGGGGCTTCATGTACTGCGGAAAAGGAAAGCCACATTTGGGTCCCGGTCACGCAGAAGCTTTCTCTCGCAATTGATAAGCCAGACGAACGGAATTTTCTGACCAAAGGAAGGGAGTTGCAGTTTCTGAGAGTTACTGATTTTCGCAAATTTGACACCTTACTCTTGTCCTCCCTCTCGAAAGCCCCACTTTTGACAAGGTTCGCCTTCACACATAAGACTACACACTCTGCCGTAATATTTTAAGAAAAAACAATGATGTCAATAATAATATTTAAGGAAAAACAATGATGATAATAATAATATAATAATAATAGATGTAGCAGTACCAAATGACACACATATAGTAGATAAGGGAGAAGATAGAAAAGTACCAGGACCTGAGGTTAGAAATACAGAAAATGTGGAACATCGTTCGCTAGGGTGGAGGTCTCGGAGCAACCAGCAACAATCTACAGAAACACCACCAGGAGATCCCTGGCAAAAACAGGACCCAGCAACTGGCAAAGACAACAATACTTGACAGTGCACACATCCTACGAAAGATGCTCGATCTCCCAAAGTCCGGGTAAGACTCCGAGGTCAGAGAAAAACACCTGACCTCAACACAAGAGTTGAGTGAAGAACAAGACTACTACTAATAATAATAATAATAAATGGTTCTTCCGTCGCCACCGCGCACAACTTACCAACAGCAGTGTATTCAAGTACTGCAGGTAGACTTCTTCGTTGTCGAGGACCGACTGCAGCACCCATCGTCGCATTCTCAATTTCTCTGCCTCGGCGATGCTGCGCACTTTGTGATAATCAACCATGTCCGATACCGCTTCCCTGTTCTGCGCACACCAGTCGGGGGTTTCATCGACGAAGAACAAGGAAATTAGAGGCAGTAAATATGCGTGCAAATGCAAACTAAGTGGTTAACTTCTCCCGCAAAAAACTGCAGTGTTTGTTCAGCAGTCGACTTTTATCTGCGTAACATTAACTTTACCAATTGAGCATAATAAATGATAAGTTTACAGGATCAAAGAACTGCTGACATGGATGTAACTGTTGAACAGGCTGCCCCTCTTAACTCCATTTTGAACACTACATGAAGCATAATGACTCCCGCATTTACAGATAAGATTTCCGATTTCCGAAATTGTTTGAAAACCGGAAAAACGAGAATATCTTATTCGCTCCCCGGAAATAACCGCGATTACTAAGCGTAACACACAAGTGATAAACATCCAAAGCCAAAATATATATCTGAGCTTGTTTCATTCATTTTTCTTGCAATAACAACTCCGTAGTAAACCTAAGTGCATTGACAGATTTGCCGCTTAAATCCTACAGCAGAAAAGCTCGTTCTTCCTCAATTTAGTTGGGCGGAATGCTCATTAAGGCTTTATAGAGGTGCTCCAGTTTGCTCGCTTTTTTCTCGTAGCTTCTAGCAAACTCTTCTCCTGCTTGATTAGTACTCGGAGTTGGTTTCTATCGTGACTTGATACGTCGAAATGAATGCTTGTGTAATGGTCAAAACGAACTTGGAGCCTTTCCAAAAGGCCATCGTTTTTTGGATTGTTGTTACCCAGCTTGCTTTGTTCCTTTTCATCTTGACGTTACGCTGAATTACTCTTATTGCTCCCAAACAAATGACTGATCCAAGTCCTAGCTGTTTTCAAGAAAGCCTCGTTTCATACTATTGCTTAAACATGCGTCATCAACAACACCATCACAATATTCAGCATGTTCTGCCAATGCATTCGGATTCTGACGGTAACTTGAAAGTCATTAATTACCGGGGTCACAGTAACGCGATCCCGATTTTCAAACCCTATTTTCACAACAGCAACTTTACTGTTTATACAAGTAAAACGACTGTGCAGGCCGTTCATAAACGCTGAACCTGTAGCATGGCTGTAAAACCATCAACCGGGACAACATTAACACACAATCGCAGTGACCTTTCACCGAAGCACGACCTTGCTACCCGCATCTGGGAGTTTTGTTTGACAACGCTAGAAGCTATCGATCACGATCTGCTGGGACGAAAGTCACTGACGTTGCGAAAGTTTAAAAGTCGTCATCTGGTAGTCACGTGACACGGCAGCGTCAATCAGCGATTGGTCGCATTCGTTCGACACAGCGCATCTTTTTCTGAGAAGTCCTAAGATTCAAACAGCAGGAAGATACAACAACTCCAGCAAGGATCTTACTTTGGGAGGTTCGTGGCTGATGTCGTCTGACTGTGACGTCACAATGATAGCAGGCGACTGCCTTCCGCTGCCGGGTTGGGCGTCGATATCCATGCCCTTGGGCCTAAAAGTATCAAGACATGAATGGGTTAGCAGCACAAAAGGATACACGCACAACATCAGCCACTGAGACCGCTAACGCGGGAAGGAAGCAGGTTTGTGACGGAGTTGTGTTAACGCAACAGCTCGGCTCATGCAAAATAGCAAACAGTGTAAAACAGCGTCCACCAGACAACTACTTGCAGCGCAAATACCGTTAAGCCTATATGCGAGATCTCTAATTCGAACAGGGACGCGTTTTGGGGCTTCTGCAAACACCACATCCGACATTTAAGCACCAACGGCAGAGATTTATAATAAACTTAATTGGTAGCTAACGGATTTTAACTCAACTTTTCGTTGGGGGAGTATCAGTGTCGATCTAAACCAAGAATATGCATCATGAGTCATCCAGGGGCGACCAAATAATCTCAATAAAATCATCAATTCAGCTCGAAACCCGGTGCTGCTTTGCGCCACCTGACCGTATTGCTGTACTTTTCGAATCATTTCTGATTTTGTGCATAAATAAGAGCTCAATCACTGTCTTTGATAACTAAATGTTAATTGATTTGAACCTTAATAATGACCGTCGACAGATCACCATAGCCTTAACAAAAGTGAAACAAACCATTAAAATCGAACGTTGGCGACACACTGGTCAAACAAACGTTTTAAAAATACAATTTGCAAACCGCTGAAAGTTGATCGGAGCAGGACGTTGCTAACAATACAGCGCGGTGATGGGCGCTTCGCTTTATTGACGGGCAATAAAACTTTCAGGCACAAGCCGACTGTGCAAGCTTGCTCTGCATGGCTAGAAGCGAGACAGTCTCGTAGGAGCCAAGTTGATTTGAAAATGTTAAAAGAAAAAGGAGTGAGAAAACACAAAGAACATGATTCAAGGACACAAGGCTTACTACTAATACAACGAGCTATTGGTACCAATGCCTTAAGCATTTTTTAGCAGGCCAGCAATTCCCCGTTATTGGCAGATGGCGTTCGTGATGTGTGGCAACAACGTCACTGCTTCTCCCTTTCATCCCTGAATACCAAACAGCAACCGCCGCATGGTGCGAAAAATAGCTGCGTACTACACCGCGCGCTCACAAAATTGGCAAGTTTTTATACGCTTTATCCTCTTTCTCGCTGCGTGAAAACATAACATACGAATGAATCGACGTCGTTCGGTGTAGTTTCACGCGCGTTCGCCGTTTGTTCACTTACCCGACCAACGGATGTTTCATCATGAAGCGGCAGACTGCAGGCAGAGCACGAGGTCAGGTCAAAGCGGCAGGCATGATTTATCACCAAGTTTACTGTGTGAAGTGCTGTTTAACACCATCCATCAAATGCAGTAAAACTCAGCGTCAAAACTATATCGTAACAACCGCAACCTCTGCGACTTCTCTTCTACGACAGGAACTGGTACATGTTTCATAATGACTTCACACATGCATGAGCTTTCCCTTGTGTACGAGCATGCTGCGTACTTTTGGTCGAACAACTTGCTCCTTCAACCAGCTGTCAGACATGAATTCGAGAAACACAACGACTTGGTTTTCGACCTACAGTAATCGCCATACAGCAGACAAAGCTGCGTGGAACCCATCAGCGGCGCAGCCAGCTTTGAGTTGTGAACAAAAAGCTATGCGCAAAAAGCGGAGATCCACGCCTGGACTGATGCTATATTTCTCTGAAGTCTCTCTCACTATTTTTAGGTAATGTACAAACGAAATTGACGAATGCACGCAGCTGAACTATGTTACTGCATTTCTAGTAACCTATGTGGCACTGCCACAAGCCCGACGTCGTATCTGTGGAAAACCTTGCTTTTTTCTGCATTTATCAATCTCAGCTAGGACGCCGCAGAGTTACGTCAAAAGTTAAAGCTTGGATGAAACAGCGCTGATCAAGTTACGCAGACAGAAAGAACGCCGTACAATGCTTAACTGAAATTACAGAAAGAAACTGTGCAGCAAACACCAATCCATAAATCACCAATGGCGAGCGCTTGGAACGACAATCAAGTGCTGAAATTAGCACATCTAAAATTATTTCACGAGGACTTCTAGCTTTCATAGACGAACACAAAGTAGCCTGATCAGATTTAAGCCAACAACCTGACTTTCAGCTCTCAGCTTCTAGAGAAAATTTGTAGACTGGTATTTACGACAAAAGCAAGCGACAGCATGCCATCTACTGTAGCTCGACTGCTAAAGCTGCAGCAGGCTCTTGGAATTCTACACTACTTCACGAACGGTGCTTTTTGCAGGAATTACGTTTTTCCTCGCTGAACACAATTTAAATAAGTACCCACCAAAACGGACCTCAAAACAGATCTGCGTCTTTCAGCGATGCCACGCACGGATAAGACTAAGCTGTTGGTCAAGGAGCGCAGGTAAGTCTACGTTTCCGAAACGCTTACAACAACAAAGGATCGACAACTGCCAGCTCCGTCACGGAGCGAAGGATGCAGACGCGCCGCTGTGACGTCTACAATGGCATGAGAAAGCCTGTGCTCGCTCTACTCAAAAGTGGCTCAATACCGGGTTAGACGCAAACACGTTATTAACTACCGAAGACAATGGGAGCCGCTACGCAAGGCGTTGTCGGCATGCGAATGCACTCCCTGAAGACGTTCCGTATTATTTATAGACAGTGCCCTGACGTCTCGCCAGGATCGGTTGTGATTGCCGAAACAGCGCAAGTGTTGAAACAGATCTTCATAATTCTGAGTCACCGGCGGTCTGGATATAGCACGGAAGGTTGAGAAACGATCAAACTGACGACAGCCTAAAGCAAGCGTATGCTACCGAAAGCATGACGTTTACAACAATAAGTGTGACAAAGATTGTGTAGAGGCGGTTCTGTAGGAACAGCGCTTGTTTCAGCCAAAGCAGCCCAGTTGCTGAAACGCATAAAAAAGCCATATCTCGGTGTGAAATGAAACCAATTAGTGGTCGCATATTACTAGAGTGACGACACTCATCAGCAATCCAACGTTCTTGCCAGCGAAAATATAAGTAGCGCAGTTAACAAATACGGTGTTTGGAAGCATGAGAAGGCGAAACACAAAATCTACTTTATTAAGCAACGTGGTGTCCGTCTGGTGCGGCTTAGTGCTGCGATGAGAAACAATGTTAAGTATTTCTGAGTTCATCAGGGAACAGTTCACGCCCGCTTGCAATAATATTTGACGCTTCGACGACAGTCTCTGATAGACGAATGTAAGGCCCTTTGGGGCTTATCGGCGAGAGTGACTCTGATTCATCGCGTGCTGGTGCCACGCTTTTATCCGCAGCTATACAGAAACGGCTGAAAGACTCTGAAGCGGGGTAAACCTAACAGAAGCCGAAAGCGGTTGCGCGCTACCAAGCCGACGGAACGTTACCAACAGGCGTCGTACACGTACCTTGTGTGAGACACGGCACCACTGTCAGTGCTGTCCTTCGCACCCATTTCCACCTCCGGAGCTTCGGCGCCTTGGGCCGCCGTCAGGGTCTCGTCCAGGCTGTCCCTCTCTGCGCATCGCCAACGCAACAAAAACAAGCGTCAGCCGGGCGCTGGGAGCAACGATGCGGCTTTAAAGAAGCGGACGAAGTAGCGGCTTAGCGGCTCTAAGCGCTTACTCACGAGCGCGACCGCGGCGTTCAGGCGACAAAACCAACAAACGCGGGGGGATTCAGCAGTCAACATGGCCGAGATTGGCCGCGCAAGCGACCGTGTTGAAAATATCAGCCAGTCACCTCTGGCATCAGCCACGAGCCTCGGCTCTCAGCAGCACGACAATCTTTTTTGTTTTGTTTTCTTTTAACCGATAATTGTATGTTTTTCATTTGTTTGCAAAACACAACAGTGCATTGGCCGCACAATGCCTGCGCGGCCGCTTTGGTTACGCGAGTGGCTTGTTGAGGTAAAGTGTAAAAAATTATGCTTCAAAATCTAGGTGATTGTTATGCTGCCGAAGCCAGCCAATACAAGATTTTGTCAACAAACGACTCGACATCAGTAAGCAACCGCGTAATCCAAGGATGTCCAATGTGCGGTCCGCGAGCACAATTCGCATGGCCCGTGGATTTGGTTTCAGGTGGTGTTGTGTACGACCCGCCAAAGCCTGCATTTCGGTTCTGTTTCGGAGCGAAGGTGGTTTCTCGCTCCTTGAAACATTTCCCGTTTCGTTTTGATGTGCTAAGAGCGAATATGAGCTCAAAAACCGTCGCAAAGCGGTGTTTTTGCTCAAACCCCAAGAAAAAACGCCTTGGACAACGCCATACTTTAAAAATGTCATAAGCAAACTGGTTGTTCGCGGGCGTTTTCAGACGATCAAATTTGGCCATCTTTGAGAAAGGTTGGAAACTCCTGTGCTAAACTTTAGACTGGCCATAAAGGGTAGTGGTTTCAAACTGATAGAAACACAGTTTCACAGAAAAACAATGAATTTAGGCACCGCAGCTATGTCTTAAATCCGGCTTATAACTTGGGTGAAAAAAACACTATCTGCAATTACAACAATTTAACTTGACTCTGTCAACTAAACAGAAACACCATTCAACACACGATAAACGCAAACAGTTTCCTTCTACGAGCATTAATTAAAAGATAGCAGATTTGCTGCCATCCTTGATTATCTTATTGTAAATTGTGATGAAAGGAGTTTTTTCAAACAACTTGCATCGACAACTAACTTACTCATAAGCAGCGCAAGTTATTATCGTCTGTTTGAACATAAAGCCGCTTTTTTTCGAAGAAGCCATCAAACAAAGCCAAATTCAAACGAAAAATCGTGCAAACCAAACGCGTAAGCCAAAACGTACATCTTCCAACAAGCCGGCAATAGGCAGAAAAATAATCAAACGGCGAAGTCGGCAACACAACACTGACCTTCGTCGGAAGAGTGAAGTTCCGAGGACTGAACCGACAGCAGGGACATCCGATCTGTCAACCGGTCGTCGTCCGACCAACCGGAGTAAGCCGAGGTGGCGCTGATGCGCTCGTTGGTTGTGCGGGCCCGGCGCAATCTGTGCATCGGCGAGACTTCCGGGAAGGTGTTGGATTTGTTTTGCTGCATGAGACAGATGGGTGACGGCCCGGCCACTTTTCAGAGAGCAGGTAAAATATTTTTCGACAATTTTATGTGTTTGTTGCTGTTTTTCATTCTCTTTCTCTCTTTCTCTCTCTCTCTCTCTCTCTCTTTCTCTCTTTCGAAAGCAACCGTTTCCGAAAGACTGTGCCC
>JGI24021J15306_10002643_pt1 | contig 19594 bp, 13 predicted proteins | sample Ectturendosymbi1_FD_15306 | JGI IMG/M metagenome (IMG submission 15306)
CATTCAAATCACGTGTCATTAAAACCACAACGGTCATGGGGTGTACGTCTGCGGGTAGACCGGCGCGGCGCGGCAAAGCCGGTACACTGTCAGCTTTCTCCAGAACAGAGTCCTCGTCCACTTCTTCATCTCGTACGCCGTCGACAACTTCGTCTACTGCTACACCTCGAACGTCATCGTCGGTTTCCGGCCTGGCGGAGTCAGTGTCAGGTGAGTCCAAGTTTTCGTCGTGAGAGGGAGGGTACGGAGCCAGATCGGAAGTCGATACAGTGCTTTCCCTGCCGTCCGGTAAACACACAACAGAATACGTGAGGTTCCCTTCGGCAAGTTCCACTGGATCGCAAAAGGGGTCGTCCTTATTTCGCCCATGTCGACGCAGCAACACCGTTCTGGGCGTCAACAGCCATGAAGGTCGTGCCATAACATCCATGGATCTCCGAGGAAAGCGAAACAGTCCCTCGTGTAAAGTTCCATTAGTAGGCAAGCGATCGGACGGCGTGAAGAGCCTCGGCCAACACCTCCTCCCATATATCCTCAAGAAGACCACGTCCGTGCAACAATGGAATAGTTCGCCAAAAGGTTTCATTGACCCGTTCGCACTAGTTACGCGATTACTTTCGAGTTGGGCACAGTGGATACTCCTTAAAATGAACTCTCGAGAAAGTATTACACTAATTTTCTGTTGAAAAGCAGGCTCTTGCCGTATGATAATAATCTAAATACCAGCTTTTACCAGGCTTGTCCATTGGCCGCTTCTTCTGTCCCATCCCATGGCAACTTGCGACTGTTCCAATACGAAGTACATCATAGCATGTGCATATCTAATGTCAATTCTGTACAGAGCTAGGGCTGAAGCATCCCAAAATTTCTCATAAAGTGGGCCAACCAATCAAAGTTGGTTGAGCCTTTTGTTTGTTAAAAGCCCTTACAACCCGATTTTGGGGACCTGATCTCCTGACACTAGACCTGTGTATGTAGCCTAATAGGCTACAGTGCCGTGGGCAGCGGCGATCCCAGAGGGCAGTTGCGCGTTCAGACGTCTTCTTTTGATACAATGCACTCCTTTTTGCTGATAGAAACAGAAACAGGGTTTAATGACACTTCTTTCAAACAGTTCTTCCCAACCGATGTGCCGCGGCACACCAGGTTTACATGAGAAAATCCCAGATGTTCCACAAAATTTTCAAAAGTTGGAATGACTTCGTTTCACATGTATTGTACACGGCGACTGGTCCAGTAACGACCTTTCTTTTAAGTACGTTTCAGTCATTAGCTTTAATGTGCCGCATGAAGAAAACTAAGATGAATGTGTGCCGTGACCAAAACAAGGTTGGGAACCACTGGTCTAAATGCTTTTTCACCTATTAGAACAACATAATTTACGAGCGGTGTAATGCCTAGTGAGTCTCTGTTACCGAATAGTACAAGAGCTTCAAACCTTTTTTACTGCACCCCTAAAAAATTTTGTTCCGACCTCGCACCACCTGCAACGTATAATTAAGAACTATAGCTTTCAAACGTTATATGTAAAGAAAATCAAATATATGAACAAGAAAGGATAACACAGATCAATATTTGAATATACTCTAACAACGGCGGTTCAACCGGGGGCGTGCCTCCCCAGGGAGTGTCAAAAACTTTCCAGGGGCGTGAGCCCTTCGTCGCTGTACAATATAAAGTTTAATCAATACATTTAACAATAAACACATTGGCTTTTTTTAAAACTTACTAAGGACAATTACTTAAGGGAGACGTAGTAGAAAAAAGTTTTTAAGAACCACTGCTCTACAAAAATAATCACTTGCCTTAAATATGTATAAAATGCTAAAATCAAAAGGTGACTTCCAAAAGTTTGCTAATGTCTTTCAGTTCAATGACTTCTTTGTCCCTGTTTCTTGCGAATGAGTTTTTCAAAACGTGGAACTGTTGCTGATAGCAGCACGACATGTATGTCTGCCGGTGCGTTCAAGCGATTTCGACATTTCCTCTTCATGCAGAAATGTCTCAAGTTTTTCTTTGCCTGTCATTGAACGAACACAAATTTCACCTAATCGCGTCGGCTTTTTTCGTACATGTTTATCATCTAACTGAGGGGAGATGGCTTCCGTGCCTCTCCACACTTGTGTGGCTTTACTGAAGCAGGTACCGCATTCATGCCATTGTCAGGAATTTGGAAATGCCTGGTTGTTACAGCTTCACTTGAGTCTAAGCGCGCGGGGCTGCGACATGGGCACCTCACGCTTTGCCTTCGCTACATCTCTGCTTGAGTAGTGTGGTCCGCAGTCTGGAAATTCGTCACGGAAAAATTCATTGCTGGCCAACTCTGCAGACAGAATTAAAGCACGTACGCCAGGTGCGGCTCGATTGGGTGGAGATGAGCTTTCTTATCCGAACAGCGTTAACAATGGAGTCGAGCTCCTTTCTGAACAACGTTAACTCCACGTCGTGTTGTTAGCACTACATATGCGTCAGTTGTTCTTTGTATGCGGGTGTGAAGACATTCAAGAAACGTTTTCATTTTTCTAATCCGGTGTAGTCCAACTACAGGCGCGCGGATCACATGTGCCCCAAGATGGTTCAGGCCAACGAGCTTCCTCAGCATCGTTTATGGTATGTTACAGAGGGTAATTTTTGGTGGAACAAGCATAACATCTTTTCATAAAAATACAAAATTAACAGCATTAGACCAGATTCTGGAAATAAGCCAGCAAAGATAGGCTTCCCAAACTGAAAGATTTCGCACAAAATATGCGCTCGATGTTTTGAGCGTAGTTTCTGCCATTAAGCAAGTCAGACTTAACACAGAATTTGAGTTGCAAACGAAACACTATACACAATAGTATCCGACTTGCTACAACTAACATACTGGGTTTGATATAGGAACGATAGTGTCAGAGAAGCCTCGACCACAAACATCCCGCAGATAAAGATTTGTAACAATTTTCTATTAGCGGTTGTGTAATAATTTCAATGACGCACTCACTAATCTTCCCTTTTTAATTCTAAATCTTGTGAATCTGTTGTTTTTCCACATCATTTTGTGAGAAAAGGCCCTAAGTTTTCACGTTTTTGTGAAATGTCCCCCCGCAGGTCAAATCGATACACCATTTTGGTCTTGTAAATTGCAGCACTTCGATTAAAGCGGCTATACGAGGATGAAGCATTAAAAATCGATTGCTTGTTCACCCTGCTGAATATTCCGAAGACTTTTTTCGCGCGCCGAAGGTCACTTCTCCGAGCTCGTATTCGTTCGATGCAAAACGAAAGACTATATTACCTGCCACGAATTTCGATGGTAATGCTTCATGCAGTTGCTTGTCTTAATGTGCTCATACTCAACTTTATGCCTTTCTCAGAGCGATCCCAGCAACATCAGCCCTAAAATTCCACGTCACTGTTACTTTACTTTGGTTGACTTGAATACAACCTACATCTCATCTCACAAGCAACAAGTAGCCTGGACTTGGAACCAACCGCTGTTCAAAACCTGGTTTGTTTCAGCTTAAGGCAGCATTCTCAGAACCAAAAGATTGCGCTCTCAAAGCCATTTGTAGGAAGGAAACCATTTCTCAATCGAAGCTGACACCTGAGACGGGTGCAAGTCACGAATATTCCAGTCGTTGCAACTGCAAGACAGTTGAAAGTCAAGACAGTTGAAATTTGCTTCGAATCGCAAGTCCGAGGCGAGCTTCTTGCCGCCAAATCGTCCACTTTTCATTATTCGGGTCTATCAAGAGCGGGGGAGGTACTTAGCAACCTGGACCAAAGCATCCGAGAAATCGGATGGAAATTGCGGAATTTTTTTCTCGAATAACAACGTGCAACAAAAGACAAGGTCGTACACTTTATCGTGAGTTGAAAAGCATCAATTCACTTCATTTCGCAAATCACCGAATTTCTTTCCAACTGCATCACACAAAACCCACCTCCTGGAAGTGTGGCGGCCACTCCCTTTTCCATGTGCCTACCCCTCTCCCCGGTAACTCCAAGTCATCCAAAAACACGTCGGCGTTGTCTGATTCGTGACAACCCTGGCGGGCATTGAGATCTAAAACTTGCTTCACATTCGCTTGTACCTGCTGGTCGCATGCCCACCAAGTAGCCAGCATCAGCATCAGCATGATGAGCGTGAAATTTCTATTAAGCGGCAGTGATTCTTAAGCAACGTCAGAAAAAAAGTGATGCATTCGGCGAAAAAAACAATGGATCGTCTGAAAAATACGTTAAAAATGTGAACCGCGCGAAAACTTTGTGTTTGTCAGAAAATGCCAACCTTGATGTACAAAAATTTGCAGTGAGGCAGTGAATTACGCAAAATTTCTAATTTGCACCGCTCCAACTGCAAGTGGCTAAAAAGCAAAACAACATATAAGCAGCATCACTGGGCCTGGGTAAGCAAGACAGGCAAATATCCGCAGAGTCACACAATTAAGTTTGCACGAAAAGTAACGAAAGTCACCGTACTGGTTTGAAACACATGTGAAGTTTTCATCAGCTTGCAAGCTTCACCAGAACGCTTAAATTGCAGGTGTTTCTTTACATTTTAAGTTCTTTTACAAGCTATTGTAAATATGCTGCGCGGGAGCTGAACGAAGTTTCAACCGGTTGAAATGCTTTCACAGTTTCGACGAGGTTCGTAAGCTGGATGACGCATTGCAACGAGATGGTTGAACGCTCAGTGATCATGAAAGAAAGATCGTTATAGAAAAAGCAGCAGCAGAATTTGCCAGCAAGGGAGATGTTGCATGTGAACGAAGGACTGCGCAAAAATCGTCTTGGTCAGTTGCACCATCAAGCGAACAACGCCGCACAAAGGTAATGGTGGTTTTGACGCAGAAAAGTGCGTCACAAACGGTTACGGATTGGCAGTTGGTAAAAAAGTTTACAGGAATGCACAGGTGTTGACGATGTCGAAATATTCAAAGGAATCAAATGTCATGTTGTCAAACGCAGAATCATCTCCATAGACTCGAGGTAGCCAACGAGTTTCGCGCACGGCTCGTATTCCACCAGAGTGCGCACGCAGCCAACCATGACGAGCTTGTGCTTGGCCCTGGTGATGGCGACGTTCAAACGCCGCCAGTCGTTGAGCAGTTCTCCTTTCTGCAAAGACAAGCAATGAATAAAAGACCACGGTTTTAGAAAAAGCGTTTTTAACCGCTTTCAAACAATCTCAACTAATACACCAACACGACAGAACTCCACTGATTGGCTTTCCGTAGTTGAAAACCACCGATGGATTTTCCTGGCACACTCGGTTTGGGATTAGAAGGCTTTTCTGGAGAGTGTGGAGACCAAAAAGCCCATTGCTGGGAACGCCTCTTACCGTCGCAGTGCTTGGTATCGAACGGCAGCAGACCAGCAGCGCGCAACAGCAGTCAGTGCAAGAACGTCCTCCCACTAGCTTTGGCAAGCCAACTAACAAAGCAGCGTTTCCTGGCAACGGCACCGTCCTCGACATGGTTGAATAAGCAATTCACTCTTATAAAAGTGACATATTTGCGGTAGCTCAGGTTCGATGGCATCTACCAGAAAATTGCTTTGCGCAATGTGACTTTTGAAGTTAAATTACCAACAAACTGAATGCTGATGGGAATAAAAAAGAATCAAACCTACCAGCCTAAGTTATAAAAGAATCGTTATGTCCCTGTTCAACATAAGCAAGACATCGACAGCTCATTGTCTAATAATTTGCATTAAATACATAATGCTCATTTTCACTTGGACTGCTCAACTGTTCGGCCAACCACCAAAGTTTATCAACCAAAAGACTTTTTCATTCATTGTTAATCTGCTGTAATTTAGGCGAAGCTAAATAGCAAACAATTTGAGTAATGCATGCGTTCTTTACGAACCACATACAGTTTGTCATTTTGTTACCTTAGGCTAACATTTATCGCAGTGCAAATGTTCACTACGCTCAGTGGCCGGCAGAAGCTGCCTGTGAGTTTGCAACAAAGTAGGGGCTCCATGCCGTCCTCAGTCGCTGTTGCTCTAGCGCAGCGCTTCTCAGCCCCTGGGTCACGACACAAAACTGGGCACCGTTTGGTTTTTTGTGCATCACCGCAATTTTATTATTCATTTTCTCATAAATTTGACGAAGTCCTATTGACACTCAGCACTCTCTGGTATAACTTTTTGTCTGATGCGAGAAGTCTTGTAAGAGCCAAGTGCAACAAGCCCGCTGAAGACTCACGGACTGCGGTAACAACGCAGCTAAAACTTGTTTTCCATTTTGGAGGTTTTCTAGGATCTTGTGTCAGTTCTTCATATTGCATTTCTATTTTGATCACTGCCTTTTCTTTTCAGGCTTCCGTCAAGCATTTAAGCATGAAATTTAGAACAGAAACAAACCCAGGTTTGCACGGACACACGGAAACTCGAGAACCGTGCTAGTGAATAAAGCGACTGTGTTTTTGATTACCTGAACACGATTGGGCAGTTCTCGCGCACACAAGGAATTACGGAAGTATAGCATGGTGGATAATACTCGTTAATGGAGGTACGCTGGCCCTTTACCCGGCTCGTAAACAATGCAGTCCAACGGGTTGTGAAGCATTGTTTAGAGAGCGTCTTTTAATCTCTGTTATTGCACCAAAAAGGAACGTATCAGCATCAAAGGGGCGCCACAGACGTTTGGGGGGTCAGTTGCCTCCAACTGCCCTCCCCCACGGATGCGCCAGTGAGCCCTTACATTGTACCCACCTTCTCTCCGAGCTTTCCTTTCTTACATCGCACAAACGACAACAAGATGACGCTCTTGTCTCTGCCTTGGTATGTGTCAACAGTATTTATCTCAAGGCCGTCGACAGATTCTGCAAAGAAGCAGCGTTTCACTTCTGCAAAGAAGCAGTGTTTCGCTTGACATTTTTTGGTAATGTCGTCACCGCCAACGTGTGGAATGCTTCGAGCGGAGCCCGACAAGTTAAAGGTCAACTGAGGTGTTGTTCAGACAAGAAACAAATAACATGAAAATTGAAGTCGCTCAGACTGTGACAATGACCAACACTGACATCAATAATTTTAATCAAATCGAGAATCAAACTTGCGGCTGCGGCCAATGGAAGATACACTGGATCTATCAAGGATGTTGTCAACGGAATAAAATCGTTTATTTCAGATGCTTTCGTAGCTTAGTAGCACAGGCACAGTCTTTGTCAGCGAATAGGGAAGCGAAATGTATGTTTTCAAATCTTTTCACTTCCAAACAAACACCGACTATCGGATTTGCAAGCTGATACACCAGCGAAGCACAAGATTCACTTTAAGATCGTCCTGGTCGCGCACAGATATAAAACAGTAAACAGAAACAAAAAAATAAACATAGAAAAAAAATACAATTTATGAAAAAAGAGTAGTCTCATCCGCGTTTTATTCGATGTCCGCTTCACATTCAACAAAAAAATCAACCATTTCCTGATTGGCAACATTCAAAGTATGACGGTGGTATTCAAACCTTGAATGATCAGGTTTATGCCAAATCCCGGCAACGAAACAATTCCCAGCTTATTAGACAACCTTTGATGATATTCTCAAGTGAACTTACAGCACCAACACTAAATCGCGATACGCCTTTTTACTACTTTCTGTCAGCACGCTGATAACAAATGCGAATTTACACAAAGAACACAGTTCGCTAACGTTTGATCCCTGCCCTGTCAATCAGGATCATAGGTCCGAGCAAGTATGCAAAACGTGTAAGGAGGTCAATCACAATCTTACGCTCCAGCTGCTGGACCTGACTCTCAATCGTCTTCAGCTGTCTGCGGAATGGAGCGATGATTCCGATCTGAGACGCTTGGCATCCGGCCTGCATGACACACAAACCTTGTGAACAGAGGTTTATGGCAGGCAAGTGCATCAGTGAACATCATAAACTGCTTTCTGGGTAAGGACACGAGCCGATCAAGTTGCGTACTCTTTCAAGAACCATCACTCCTTCGTTCAACATGGGATTTCCCCGAGGTTGATACCCGTAAGTAGGCTCGGTCCAGAGCAGTGTTCCCTCAAAGAAAATTTCACACTGCTCAAATGTTTGTTTTAGCGCGCATGCAATTGCGCAGCCGTGTAGACACACAAACAGTAAAGCGTTTCAATCGGTAAGAGTGCTACGAGATATCAATAAGATATTAAATTTGGAAAGTTGCAAATGCCCGAGAACTAGGTTTCACTGCGCAACTAGTCTGTTGGTGCTGCGCAGCTGCGCACCTTAGTGGGAAAATCGGTCTAGAGCAGTGGTTCTCAACCAGGTGTCCATGAGGTGAAGCGTTCTACAAGGGTTCGAAGGAAACTTCGAATTTGAAGGTTGATGTTACATCGAGTGGGTAAAACTTCGTGAAGTTTTTCCAATTTTCCCCGGTTTCCCTCAGTTTTTCCGTAAATGTTTTGCCATTTTTACCCGGGTAAAACTTACGTGGATAAACCTCCTTGGCCAACCCTGCATCGCAATATATTTATTATGCTTTATATCATTACTCATCCTTCACTTGCCAAACGTTGTATCTGCTGCAATTGTTTGGCTGGAACTGACACAGTGTATCAGTACCTTCTTTGTTATGTCATAATTTATTAAGGGGATTGTCATAGTTCGAAAACTACGCTGTTTATGGATCCAAGACACAGCAGCAGCACGGGCTGTTTTAAGCTAAGTAACGATTTTGCTTCATTCTTAGACCCAATTTAGTTAACGCAGATTAATAGTTTGGCAGTCAAGCTAAATGCGGTGTTTATCGTGTTTGTGCAGAAGTATTTTTCCTTGCAGTTTAGTGCAACCAACTCATCCTATACGGCAACACTGTGTGTACTTCTTTCCTTTGTTTCCACACACCGTTGTCATGCTGGATATTTACACCACAGTACACATCAAATTTGAACTATTGAAATAAACTTGAAAACGTAACGACGAATTGACAGATTTGCCCATGAGTTGCGATAATAGACAGCTCACTAGCAGCAAGTGGAAAGGCTTTGGACTAAATGACGTTTCGTGTATAAACAAATTGGTTTTCAGATTAATCTCACGCCATGAACCTTCGAGTTTTGTTTCTTAAAAAATAAACAAACTATGCGAGCAGCGTTCTGAGCGAGGGACAATTGCCGACGAGTTATTCCACAAACTGGGAATTCCGCAGGGGTGTAGTNGGAACGGCATTCCCACACCTTTTTGCACTATAGTAACGTTACTTGAAGATTTATATTTTTCTGANCAATATTTTGTGTTAGAGTTCGGCTTTAACCTAAATCAGGGGTGTAGTGGGGTGGGAACGCGTGGGAATAGCGTTTTAGCGCTACACCCCTGGAATCCCCTATCCCTAAATTGGTGCCGTAGCGATCCATCATCCTCTGCATAGTTGCAGCAACACCTTGAAGACTTTATACATTACAAAGAAAACACTCACTGATAAAAACGGTCTAAGATCCAATTTCACCGTTATCACTGCAAACCGACAACACTATTCACCTCAACAAGCATTCCGGCAAGACGCGCGAGTATCTTCGCTTCAAAATCGTTTTGAAATCCNCCCTCAACCTCTTCTTCGTATTCATCCACCTGACAAGACACAGAGCACAGACGTTTCACGCAAATTTTGCCAGCGCGGCGCTGTGGCGCCGCCAAGCGATGTCCATCGAGTCCAGCATCACACGCACCATGAACACCACAAACATTAAAAACGTCGCATCACACGCAAAATGAACACCACAAACACGAAAATCGTCGCATCACACGCACAATGAACACCACGAACATGAAAAACGTCTCATCAGCAACCAACGAACAAAAGAGAGACGAACAAGATGTCAACGTAGTTTGATACTAGTTTCTGCAAAACTAATACTGGTCATGACAAGAGCTTCGCGAGCGGCATTTGTTTTGATCTGTCCAGACCGTACCATCCTACAACGGGAATAACTCTGAACTTCATTGCGTGGCCTTTTTGTAGAACAGACGGCTGTTTCACCTTTGATGTGTCCAAAAACATGACGCTTGTTTCTGGATGTAGTGACTTCACCAGCCACTCGTCGTTTGGATTTTGCTTCAAATTCGTCAGGACCTCAGAAAAGCTTCCCAGCGTGACTGTTGCTGTGGCAACAGACTCGTGAGCGCATTCCAACCTGCCCTCGTACGTCAGAAAGTTGCTAACCTCCATAATAGTACTGCAACGATATATTAAAAGTGGAGCCTGTAGGTTGCTCGGACAATCAACACGACAAACATGACAATAGCACAAAATCGATCTGATTAATCAAAAAGTTCCAAACCAAATTTCGCACGAGTTGAGATTAGGAATTGCTTTTGCTAGGTTTTGAAAGCTGGATGGGAGCTGACGCAAGCCGTGTAATAAAGATCAAGCCAAACTACTGAAGAGCAACTAGCATTTTATGGCAGCTTTTCAAAAACCTAAATTATTTTCTACTTGTTATAAAAACACAGCATTTGAACAGGTCGTTGCTGGGTTACATAAACAAATGTCACTTAATTTCAAGGTGGGTTTTAACCAAGCTTACGTTTAAGTGAATTCCAAATAAAAAACTGTATTTTATACACTATGTCAGACGAAGCCCGTACAACAGGTATAAAAATTATGCACGAGTGTGCGTTTGCAAGATGCTAAAGAAAACGTGGAATCAAAGCAATTCATTCCGAAGAAAATCTACAAAACTTCGCCAAGTCCGCTGCGGGATTTTCATACCGATTCATTCTGTACTGCATTGTCAGTTCACATAGAGCGGACTGATGGCAAGTGAGGCGGCGGAACAAGCTTTCATCAGCTCCCATTGTTCTGTGAAAGCAAAAGCAGCGCGATCAGTTTTTCATGGAACTGGATGGGGGGGAATTTGCATAAGCTGGCGGAAATCTCCACGTGGGGAGTGCTTCGCCACTGCCTTTGTATTCTTTCAGTGTTTAACAGTTGGAAGCAAAACTAGGCGCAGTTCAATCTCAGTCGCCTATTACAGGAAAACAAAACGCCGCGAGTCAGCAGCAAAGCTCCAGTTTTTTAAATAAAGGCATAAGAGAGAACATCATTCATGCTATTTTCAAACAAGAGAAAGAAGCTCTGTACTCAACATGGCAGCAGTAGCCACTGCTTGCTATGCCAGCGGAAGACTTGCCTCGCCTCGTTGCTGACCACTAGCGGTGGCAGTTGTTTGTGATCGCCGACCAAAACGAACCGCTTGGCGTGCACGAGAGGCGACAGGCAAGCAGGCTGCGCAATCTGCGAGGCTTCGTCGACGATGCAGACGTCGAACATGGGACGTTTTTGGCCGGGTACCATGAAGAAGGGATGGGAAAACACGGCCAAGCAAGTGCACCCGACAACTCTCTGTAGTTTTGTGCAACACAAAAACGGAAACCATAAAATTTTCACAAAATAATACTCATAAAAACGTCAAACGACCTCCTGAAACACTTCGCACGTTTCGTGGTTACGTACTGCAGCACATGGTATATACAAACAGCTTGGTAATGCTTTCAGAGAAACGAGTCTTTCATTTGTCGACTTCAGTTTTCAGTAAATTAAGAACACAAAAGCGTTTGCACCAACCACCAAACGAACAGGACTTTTGCGCTTTACTCGTGTTCTGTAAGAAACGACAGTAAAAAAATCCACAAAATCCTTTTTTGTCATTTTACGAAACGATCTTTTATCGGTCGAGCAGACGACGTATGCACTAGTAACGTTTCATCCTAAAAACGGCGGCGGGTTGAAACAACTGGTATTGTGACGTCCGCCCAAAAACGATAAAAAACACATTCACCGCTTGATCGTAAAGTTCCTTTAACTGCGACGGTTCTTTGAAATCACGTGACAAGTGCCCGTCTGTGAAAGGTATGACGTCAGGGTGGATTGAAGACGGACGACCGAGGCGCAAGAAGTTGACCTGTGAACAGGAACTTGTCCTGAAACCTGTTTTTTTTTCGGTCATAGACCAAAGTGATTTGAAACAACCGAAAAAAATTAAGTCATTTCGGTCAGAATGTCTGAAAATATCGGCGAATGAACAACACTGTAACGGCGAGTTTTCATACAACTTTGAGGCAAATGACCGAAATGTTTCAGTGATCAAAATGTCTCAGCAAAAATTGACCGAAATGTTTCAGCGAAAAAAAAAACAGCCTGGAACTGACGAAAGCAAAGCATCGCAAAACAAGCTCGGTGTCGTCCAGTGTATGAAAAGTTGGGCCGACTTCATCAAACAATAGCCCGGGGTCGGCGACAGCTCAGCGGCAGGGTGTCCGCCTTTCAATACCAATCTGTGATGAGGTGAGAGATAGAAATACAAGCTCAGTCCCACAGTGACGTTGTGCTTGAAAGGACATGTGGGAAATTATACGCATCCAGCACGTCAGCGCACATTTTGAGCCCAGCCAACGAGCGCCTTCGCAAGTCAACATTCAACGTCGCAGAGATTCTCAGTGTATCTATCTTTATTCACTATTTTACATCTCGTTCGACAAGTTAAAGCTGATGTCATCACTTGCTATGCTCGACTGACCACGGCAAACTTGGTGCAGAAAATTTGCTGGGGTACTGCAGACGATAAAAAGATCAAGGGTGAGAAACGACATCTTTCTTGTTATTGGTTTCGCCGCAGGAACGAAAAACAGTCGAAAAAGACCCTGTCGTCGGCTCGCTACACATTCGTTAAAATTTCAAAACCGCACATATTTCATTTAGCAGCGTACATGCGAACACATAAGCTGTAAGTTTCTGTATCTCACAATGTTTCACACTTTCGTACACACACACACCCGCCAATCATCACTTTTTGTGCAGATGCTCACAAAACCCTGCAGATGAGAAGCGTCATTGCAGAGATTAAAGGCTGCGTGTTTTTTTCAGAGTCTGCTTTCAACGGCAGTAAAGAAAAGCACTAGGAAAGCACCACAGAACTTCAAATTCCAACCACTTCGACCAGCACAGGACCACTGCAACGCACATCACCTTGTATCGGATCAGCTTGAGCAGCAGGTTGTCTACGGCCGAATGTGTGTATGACGATACGAGGACCCTCAAGCCGCACAAGAGCAGTATCCTGATCATTGCGACGATCGTCGTCGTCTTGCCGCTGCCAGGCATGCCTGGAAGATCAAACGTGCTTCTTATTTAACCGCGTCATTTGCGGTGGACCGAAAGGGATACGCGATGAAACGTCACGTCCCGTCACGTGATTTGCATGCAAAGGCGTTTTTTTGCAACGACTCGGGATTTTCCACTTTAAGGCAAGGCGCTAAACCAGCCTTGACCAACCCAATAGCTCCTAAACCTGGCGTGACGTTAAGTGTTGTTGGTGCCACTAGGCCCTAGTGGTAGGGGGGAACCAGTGACTAGGGCAGCTATGTCCAACCAAAATCGCTTACTGAGCCAAAAATTTTGTCTCTATCTTGACCAGGGCCGCACATTGAGTGACATATTATTGAGGGCGGCACATTGAATGGCTTACTTTGATCTTAGCAAACTAAATTTAACTGAAGACAATGTACTGAAAGCGTTCGAATCCTAACGACAATGGTAACAGACGTGATAAAATGGCACCGAAGACCACTTGCATCAAAAATGTCAAGTTCAAGATAAAAAAAATAAGGACAAGTTGTCAGTATGCAGGATACTTTTACTACAGCGAAAACCTAACCTGGACCGCACAAAACCTTCGACAGGGCCGCGGGTTGGACATAGCAGCGCTAAACCAAGCTTAGTCTTGTTTGGTCTGTAATAACCTCGTTTTTTTGCAAATACACGCATAGTTTTAGCTTTACATAGATCTACATCACGTCCAACAACAACAGCAAAAGCGTTCCGTTCAGCTGAAAAAAAAAACTCATGCGCATGTCTTTTTTCTACATTACTCAGTTGCATCGTAACTGCAGCGACCAACTGTTGCATTGTAACTGCAGCGACTAACTGTTGCATCGTAACCGCAGGGACTAACTGTTGCATCGTAACTGCAGAGACTAACTGTTGCATCGTAACTGCAGCGACTAACTGATGCAGTTGCAGCAGAATCTTTGTTTGCGATTTGCGTCGATACACAATCCTGGCATTGGACAAAATAAAGCAACACACAGCGGGGAAAAGAACATTTTATACTTGCTACTATTTCCAGGACAAACCCTACTCGTCCTCGCATGAAACCACAGACGCATATTAATATTTTCGAATTCTTGCAAATACTTCTATCTTAACAAGATTATTATGAAAACGCACAACTTTTGCTTTCAGATTCTAAAAACTGGAGAAATTATAGTAAAGTTATCATAAAAAAGGGAAAAAGGACCTTAAAAGGACTTGCTTGTTACGCTCAACGTAGTTTTGTGGCGACCGAGTTAACTTTGAATTCATTTTGTGCGAAGAAATATACATAACATAAACAACATAAATAGACGTAGAACAGAATCTAAAAAAAACATAAAAGCATAAATACAGTAAGGATGCAACAACTGAGAAAAACAGGGCAGAAATACAATGAAACAAAGTAATACAAAGCAATCAACAGCTGACAAACACTTCACATTGCTAATCCCTGCCTCGCAATCTGTTAAACAGCATGGCTGCGTGTTGTTTTGTTGCTACGATATGACACACAGAACAAATATCGTACGTCATCAACTCACCAACAATTAAAGTATAGTCACGTGACAGCAGGACACGCTTGATCGCTTGCCGCTGTGTTCGGTTTAAACCACGCAACATGCGCGCGACTTCATCTTTTGATGAGCGAGGAATGAAGTCAAGGCTGTTGCCGAATGTTGGTTTTCTACAGTAAAAATATATACAGCATAGCCAGAAAATATCGTTGCTTAAAACACTTCTTTCTAAAAATATCAGTTTTCACTTTTAGCAAAACACCCCTTCCTGTTAAACCTCTACTTTTTGGATCATTCACAAGAATTTTTGCAACGTTGAAAGCATTTCAAAACAACAGCATTACTCTGAGGCGAATTTTATGAAATAGAAAAATGAAGTTGGCCCGTGCTGAAGGTTGCTAAAGTTAGCAACAGCCGCCTTATTTTCATGAGCAATTCTTTCCTGCCAATAAAAAAAACAGCACATACATTGGCAGCGGATCGCTTACTTGTGTGTGATGATCAGCTTTCGTAGCCGGTTGCAATGTTCGTCCATGGCCATCAGTATAGACAGGTTGCTAAGCGACGACTGGACGGACACCTGCGACAGCCAGACGTGACGATCAAGACTGAACGTCATGGCAGCGTCGTAGCTTGACAGGTTCCTGGAATGGATACGATTTGCTAGTTGTTGGTTTATCGCAGGCAAAAGTGAAACGTGTATGAAATGTCTGACCACGGCTCAGATGAGGTTGCTAAGATGAGGCAGGACGCCCCCAAAGCGTTTACAGCCTCTTATTTTGTGTTTGTACTTTAACACGCACCGGCAGGCTGGCCGAGCGAAGCCAACGTACTAGAACAGGGGTCTCCAAAGTACGGCCCGTGGGCCAAATGCGGCCCGCGAAGCTATTTCATCCAGCCCACGAAACCGTTCTGTCAATGATGAGAAGAATAATGCATTTATCAAAAATTTGTTGATTTGATAGAATGTAACATATCCCGAAACAATCACATTACGTCATTACGTAAGACGTCCGGCCCTCGACATGTTTTGCAATAGCTTATGTGACCCTCGGACAAAAAGTTTTCGAGACCCCTCTTCTAGCATTTTCGACCCACTTCAAATCGACTGATATTTCGAACAACGCGCTTTTCAACTGAACCCGCTTTAACTTAGCAAGAAGCAAAGGTTTCGGAAATAGTCGGTACTTGCAACGCTACGTCACGGGCACTTGACCAGTGAACTCAGGAGTTTTTGTAAAACTATAGAACCCGTGGACGCATTATGGACGACCACCATTTCTGGTCTGCTCTGACAAATTACGCTAGAAGTTTTTTTGCACAGCAACGTTGATGCAGGAAACCACGAGTCCTCCTTTGCGGCGTAACTTGTGGTGGTTAAAATAAGGCAAGGGGGGGGCGGCGGCGGCGTGCGTGCAAGCTGCGCAGGGTCAGCTGCAGTTGTCGAGTGAAAAACAACTCTTATATAACACGTTCAGCAATGACAGGATCATTCACAAGGATTTTTGGAACAACACTGCGATGCAAATTCACAGTTTTCAGGAACGTTCGGCAGAAAAAGTTCATAAAACAAAGTTTTTTTTTCAACCAAACTTGCAAACAACACCGCACTGTAATACGCAGGAACAAAAAGGTGTGTGCAGCTTAAACTGCATGAAATCTTAAATCGCTCGGCTTTGTTGGGATGAAGCGGTTTCCAGGCGCGCCATGCGTTTCAACCATCAGCTCTTGCCCCAGTGTTATCTTTTCAGCTTTGACAGAGGCGCAAGAAATTCCGCTTAAAGCAGCGGTTCCCAAAGTGGGGTAAATTACCCCCCCCGGGAATATAATATGCGATTCTTCGGGGGGTAACGCGGAAGCAAAACCACAATGCTGTTCTGTATTATGAGCGATCACTACGAAATATTGAGGGTAGTAATTGATAAGACATAATCGCTACCTTGATTTGNGTGACGGCTTGAAGTTTGAGAACCACTGGCTTAAAGCAAAGCACCACATCCCACGAATACTATTTCCCGTCAACAAACAAATGCTCCCTCACCTGCTTGTGTTTATCGTGACGAAACGCTCGCTTATTTTCACCACGGTCCCGCTCGCCATCGCCACGAACTCCGGCTCCCTCCCGCTGACCAGGACCGACTCGCCGTTCACGAACAGCTTCTCGTCGACCGGCGTCCCATCGAACCTGGGGTGACAAGTTGGGGGGGAATAGCAATGAGCGACTCTTACTGCAACGGTAACAAGAAGATGAGAGGCAAAGAAACAGGAGCTATCTGATGAAAATTAACGACAAGAAATCCCTTCCCGGGAAAGGGAAGCGACAGTGAAGTAGCGCTTCGAACGTGTGTTTCTCCGCGGTATGTGATCTCATGACGCAAAACGCCGGAAGGTAAAGTGAAGCTCGACATTTTTCACCTGTCTTAAAAACGTCACAGGGTCGACCTCGTGACGTCACAGTGCTTAATTTTTTTCAAGTGCTAGTTTATCCGTTTTTTGTTTTTTTTTCAAAAAAGGAAGTACACTGACCTTTTGAAGGTTTGAAGGAAATATCCGGTGTCAGCGCATTTCACTGGTGGGCCGGCCAAGCGGAGGTCGCACATGCAGTTGCCTTCCTTGTTCCTACGCAACGCAGCACATGGATGTTTATTTGCGGATATCCTTAGTGATGAGCTGCGCCTTGCAGAGAGATCTGCCGTGTGTTGGACCTGCAGCCAGCAGGGCGAACAAAACGCCATACAGCTTTCGGCAGCTTTTTTCAAATCTTCGCCGAGAAATAAGGTGCACCGTAAAAAAAGAAAAAAACAAGCACAGCCTGGACGTATTCAGGGCAACTGAGCTAAAACAGCAAGAACCCGGTTCCCGCCACAAATCATACCTGAACAAAAGAGACATATTTTTACAGTAATATCCGATCGGGGGTTATATGTGCTAAAACACATTTTATTTTTGCTGCGATCGAAAAACTTGCAGTGCAAGGTCAGCGGAAGGTCACGGTCGACGCACGGATATTATTTGTTCGCTGAAGAAAAAGGAATGACAGAAACGCGATGTACCGCGCGCTCCTTTCATAACCGCAGACAGATAGACTGGCAAATGCGGTAAAGTTGCATCAAGAGTCCACATAACTGGTAGAGTCGCGAGCTTAGCTTTTTGCGTCGTCTTATTTTGCGTTCAACGAAAGACCCCCAGGCGTCCACTGCGAGTGCGACGACGCTAGAAACCAGCTGCATGACAAGTATGCAGGAAATTTCATGACGATGGTTGCGCCAGTGCATCGCGTAACAGTTTTACTTTACAGGAAGGTATTAAAGCAAGTTTCTTTGACAAGTAGAGATTATTGAATTGACTATTGCATGCTCCTGCATTATGTCGACGCATTATTCTGTAACCTGCACTTCGTCTCCGGTAAAGTCGAGAGAGAGGGGGGCAGATCTGGAAGATGTCGAGTGACCTCGGCTTCCTCAGAGGCCTTCTGTCGATTTTTCTGGTTCAACAACACCCAAGTCAAGACCAAGCGAAGTTACAGATGTGGCCCCGTTACCTGGTCCTCAGGAGCCACTCTGCACCCCTTTCTGGCCCTAGTAGAGACAGTGGAAACTGCCTTGCCACCCTCCCCGCGAGATTCTGGTCACGTGACCAAGCAGCTGTTGCAACGATGTCTCCGTACGCACAAGTATCGAACATTTTTAACCAACACTACAAGTGTTTTCCTCCATGTTGCAAACACAGCTTCGCTTCTCACCTTTCTTGCGCCGTCTTCAACCAAAACCGCAACAGCTTGTTCTTCTTTTCGCACTCCGCTTGCTCGAGCAAAGTGCAAGTCATCCAGTGCTCGAAATATGCCAAGTCATCCTTGCTTAAGTGCGCGACGTACTGCGTCATCAGAGCTTCCAGACTTGGCGCAGGTTTGTGAGTGGAACGATTCTTATCGACGGCGCTGAATAAGAGGAACAAGCTAGACATTGTTGAATAAGAGGAACAAGCTAGACATTGTTGAATAAGAGGAACAAGCTAGACATTGTTGAATAAGAGGAACAAGCTAGACAATACAGCGGATGTCACAACACGTCAATCGAGTTACAGTGGATGGCGGATCCGCAGAGTCGACGTAGTACAGGTCGAAGCAAGTTCAGGTTCAGAAGGAAGCAGCAGTATTTTAAGAAACTTCGCCAAAGTAGTTTCCGCACCAACACTATGCTCCACAACGCTAATCGATCGCAGACTTGCGTCCAGCGCAACAGTGACCGCAACTTACTGGTAGATAAGAGAGCAATTTCTCTGTTGCGCGCACCACTGGCACACGCGCATGTTGTCGACTGTGTCTGGATATGGTCGGACGTGGTAGTGTGCGGGAGTGGCCGGGTCGTTTTGTCTGGCCTCGACAGCTTTAGCGAGAGAATCGGCAATCTGCAGAAAAATAACATTGTCGAGGGTGTATTGGTAACATTGGACGTCGCAGAATCAAACAAGTAATGGTAACACCGTCAACTGTCAGAGGTATTCCGGCGTGAGTCCAGTGATTGCGCTCGTGCGGTTCGCATTGCTACCTGAGTGTCGGGGTTGCACAAGACACAAAGTCACGATTCGCTTCAGCCACTCAGTCGTATTTTACGACTTCAATAACTTAAAAGTTAAATGTGCGACTGCCACATTCAACAACTTGCTCGATTTCAAATTAGCCGGTCTTTCAAAAAGGTCTGCTACTTTTGCAAGCGCGAAGTTTGAAGCATCAGTTTAATAAATGGTGTATACCGCGTATTAAGTTTAATAAATGGTGTTGATGCTTCGCACTCCAAAATTTGCCCTCGGTCCTCTCTTGACAGCAAACTTAATTCTTCCTCTTGTACATATTCCCGTTATTTTTACACTTGAACTTTTCTCTCTTTGTGTGTGTGTGACTTGTTTTTTCCGTGTCGCTGCTGGTGTTCTTTTGTTTTGCAGGAGCAGCGACAGCGCGTTAGACTCAGCGGCTCACTTCTGGTGGTGGATGAAGTTCGAACACGGGGC
>JGI24021J15306_10002644_pt1 | contig 19592 bp, 14 predicted proteins | sample Ectturendosymbi1_FD_15306 | JGI IMG/M metagenome (IMG submission 15306)
GGTTCCGGTGCGCCAGAACCAAACAAGGACGGAAGGGCCAGCGCCGGTCCGGACAAGCCTTGACTAACGGGAAGTTGCGTAGTGCTCGCGGTTGGTTCAGCATTCGTCTTCGCGACCGGAAATAACGTGGTGATCGCGTTGCCGCGGTCGGTGCTTGAACTTGTCTCAAATACGCTTTTAAAGGGCAGAGAAAAACCGTCGAGGGTGGCAGGGGCGCTGCTGGTGGCCTGGGGGGAAGAAACGAGTGAAGCTGCCGTAGAAGCAGCGTTCAATAAGAGCGATGACACCGGTTTGCCGGCTGAGGTGACGGCAGGTGTGAAGAACGAATGGGGGAGGTTTGTGGACGACGTCGTCGAAGCCGCTCCCAGAAAAAACGGCCCAGAACTGGAACTCGACGTTGAGGCTGTGACAGGCACTTCAGAACAGGCATTCTTGCTTGTAACATCGTCGGCGGGAACGTTTTTAGCTTGACTGGCAACTGGTGCTGTGCTTGGAACTTTCACTATCTTCGTCGTTTGAGTGGTAAGGCTGATAACAGCGGCAGGTTTGAAAGCTTGACTCGGCAGAGAAGCGAGTTTGTTCTTTTCTTTGTCGGATTTCGTGCCGCTCCGCACGTCGTCCGAGGATTTCGCTCTGACCAGTTTCTGAGGTGCAACGGGTAAGTTCGCGGTTTTCGAAGATGCGCTCGTTCGTTCCGTTTGTGAAAGGAAGCTGGCGGCTTGTTTCTCGTCTGCAGCATCACGATCTGAAACTGACAAAAGTCAATTGATTCCAATGCAATATTGGTACTCGCTTAATTTTACTGCCCCAAAGTTGCCATTTCCTCACGAATCGGAGGTGCATAAAAATCAATATTTTCTAAACGAGAAACACAATTTAACAGCGATTTTGTTGTAATGAATTGCGAGCTGACTGCCAACCGTTCTTTATCCAAAATTCCAGGAAAGGGATCGCATTAACAAACGCACTCAGCAAAGCATCTCGGTTGAACGCTTGCAAGATCAGAAACGCAACTGCAACACACCGCGCACATCACCAACACGCTTAAAATCCATACATCTTCACGAGCAATCTTCAAACCGGAACAGCTGTGCCACAGATGTGCGTTGAAAACAACTTTGGTGAGCTTGTCTAGTAACGAGTTTTTTCTCTTGCAAAACACACCTTTTGCTGACGGCTCTTCTTGAAACATAACGTCATCAATCATAGATTCTTGACAACGATCTGCAGTGATGTCTTCATACGTCATTTCCTGAGATTTTACCTGCGTCGAATAACCCTTACGAATGTTACAAAAGCCAAGCAAACGTATTTAAGAAAATCCGCATGAAGTCTGAGCAAAATGCTTGAATCATACCAGTTTTGGTATCCGGTCCTGCGAACAAAACAGTGACTTCCGCTTTAGTCGGGCTGTAACTCCTTCTTTGAATTCAAACAACGGTTGCGGCTCTGCAAATAAAGACACAAGCAACTGTTCAGTTGCAGGCAGCGACCAGAAGACTATCATGTGCATAAGCTGAGGACCTACTGCACTTCACCGGCTCTTCAACAGATTCCAGTTTCTCTGTAAAATTAGACCAGTAAAGAAAAACAATATGCTGGATCACTGAGGCCACCCTTTACGGGATAAATTCAAAAGATGGTATGACTGAAGAAGCAAGCTCAGCTTTTCTATTAAAAATCTTGTAATACACGCTCAGCTGTTACCTTTTTGCACAGCAAGACACAAAAAACTCGAGGATTTCTGAGATGACCTGGTTTGAAAAAGCTAACAACCTGCTGGGTAAACAAGACGAGTTCATGCGTGCATTACACGATATTTGTCTCATAATTCCTCAGGAAAATCCGTCCGCGTTGATTTTGTCGTTCAAAATTCAAACCTTAACCGTTCGCTAACCCGAACCCAAGTCAGTTACATCCTTTGAACAAAACTTGAGTTCTTCACAGTGACAGCGAACTCCCAAGACCTTATATTATTAAGGTAAACGAACTGGTGCTTCAGAGCAAAAAATCCAAACATCGACAGTCCGCAGCAAAAGAACAACATACACGGAGATGAACATACTAACCTGATTTAGAAGCTTGGGATGCATCGCTCTTTTTTGGACCGCGACGAGGTGACGGTCGTTTTGATCTTTCGGATGGGGCTTCGTTGCATCTGATTCAACACGGTATGCTAAGATGCGCTGAGTCAACTTGTATGCTAACTGATCAAATCAAAACAAGCTTTGTAGTGTTTTATTGAGCTAAAACGAGGCACAAATATTCGCACACTGATCCCGCACTAGCACCTAAACTGACATGAACTTAATGTTTCGCGCACCCCAAAAACTTGCAGCATTTACTTCTTTTTTCGTATAAACTAAAAGTCACCTTTCTTTCAACGGGTGCGCTGTTTTCTTTTTTGATGGGTGAACATCAGTGTTAAAAGACTTCGACGACCTTTTGCGAGAGGATTCCAAAAACATCTGCGAAAAGAACGATGAAAAACAATCTTACAGTACAAAGCATACATACCAAAAAACACGTGGATTGTAATGTGAAGAAAGCACACAATTAAGTACTGTATTTGTTAGCATACTTTTTGCCTCTTTGAAGAGCTGTATGAAGAGAAGATTGCATTTCTGCTAGAACTGCTGTTTTTTTGCAGGACGGCATCCGGCTTCTCTCCAGACGGTTCAGCTGCGCGTTTTCTGTCATTTCTTTTCATTTTTAGGTTACACGTTACAAATCAAACACGACACAAGTATTTTCTGAGCATTCTATCTGAAAATGAAACGCTACCAATTATTGAAAGCGGAAACGGTACGAACAATTATGTTTCCATTGACTGAGCAATTATTANGTAAGCCTTGACCTTTCTTGGCTGTCTGACGTCGCAGGAGCGATCGCACTTCAGAAAATAAACAAAGAAGACGGTAGCACACGNTCGAAATAAAAAATAAAAAAATAATGAAATGCAACCGCTGCACTACAGCAACTGCACCGTTACCGATCAGATTGTTGGGTCAGTATATAAATTGCAAACCACACAAAATGGCGCAAACTTGTTTCGAAAATGATATACCGAAGGGAAAATTCAGCGCTGCTAAAAGGCGCAAGAAAAACCTTTAAAAGCGCGCAGGATATCGCACACAGAAGTTTGCCATAGACACAATGCTACTCCTCGTCTTATTATTTGGTGCATGGAAAAGCTTGGTGATCGCCGTTGACAACACCCGTTGTAAACAAAGGTATAGTAACGATTGATTTGCGTGTCATTATTAACCCTAGTCTGTCCAAAGAAACCATGTCGTGTTTCAACCTGCGAAGACAAACAAGAAGTTGCCGATTGCTCGGTACACGATACCCAAGTTGCTGATGACCACCGTGGGGACAATGGACACGCAACTGCGGGCAACAGCAAAGGTGCGAGAGACGAATCAGCCGCACTCCAGTAACGAAATGCAATATTTTAACAAAAAGTTCCAGAATCCCACCGCCTACTTTACCAGAACGAAACTTTGTACCAAAAGTTTTGAGCTACGCGTTGGCTTGGCTCGCCTTGATAACTGACCCCTATCCAACTTCAGAACTCACAATCTTGTGGTCTTCTCTGGTTAACCGCAAACCAGACACTTTCCAAACTCAGGACAGTGGTCAAATTCGGCGGTCGGGTATTGCAAATTTACGTTTGCAACGCAGGAAGCGGGATTTTGTGTTACTGTGATTTAGGCCGAATTGCTACGCAATATAACATGACTGTTATGGTTGACGTAGCTGAGGAAAAACAGCATAAAACTGCGCAAAGAACTTCCGCAACTTGTGTCTGTTTGATCGAAATTTTATACACAAGTGCTCGACGCATCGCAGTTTCTCTGCAGTAGTTTTTCCAATCAAGCCAACACACAGCAGCACAAATCAAAACACGATCTTAGCGTCGCTTGCAATTTTATGTAACCTTAAACAAAATCTTTATGCAGATAATGCCTGCCCCAAGGCGGAAAATTAAAGCCACATAATATAAAGTCGATGATTCACATGCCAGCAGCACTTTCGGACTTGCGTTCTAGAAACCAGTTTTCTCAGGAAATAGGAATGTCTGCAATCAAGCGACCCGATTCAAACACAGCAAAATTACTGTGCAAAGTCTCCAACAAGCGCTATGAACGCTGAACTCATAGCAGAAAGGAAGAATCAGTTTCCGAGTCAACACCAAGTACACTGTGTTCCAAATTATGCACGAAACAATGGTGCTGCTCATGCCTTTTGCGACGAAACAACCTACATTCCTGCTCGTTGTTGTTTCTATGGCAGCAAAGCACAGGAGCGCTTTGGAAGTCAACAAGCTCGGCTTCGTGTACCTCCCCAAGCTTGATCCTTGTCAACCAACCATCTTCCCGACAAGAGCCTAACCAATCTGACCAAACCTAATCATTGCCTGTGCTTGAGTCGGATGAATCTGAAGTAGATGAGTCTGACGACATGATTTCAACATCATCAGCAGATTTGGCGCCGTTCAGGAACGAAAGCTCTGGTTGGTTTTCCTGGTACGAAAAAACACAACGATTGGGGTTAAATTCATCGCAGTTTGGGAGTCAATCGAAAACCTTAAGCATAGCTTCTACGAAAATTCATGCTTAAGAAGAACATAAGCAACAGACATTCGCATACGATGAAAACTTCGATGCATGGATTCTTTCTGTAACCTGATACCTTGTTGCAACATCCACTGCTGCACTGATCACCAAAATTCTTATCGATTTCGACAATCCAATCTTTTCTTGAACAACAAATCTCAAAGAAAAATACAACGCGGATATTTCCATCTCCTATAACTTCACGATGCATCCCAATGCGCACTGAAGTCATGAATCACTTCTGAAGTCAGAACTATTTCACAACTCCCGTAGTCACCGGATACTTTTGTCTTTTTTTAAAACGTTTTTACTGACAATAGTGAGTTTGGACCGATTTCAACATCAGCACCGGCAGGCAGCTTGTTCTGACCCTCGTCGTCTAACTACACAGCAAAATACTTTCAGCTATGTTTGCAGTCTAGTGAAAATCAACACAACGCTCTAAATTGACTGGTTAGCAACAATGAACGTTTTTTAAAAGTTCGCGCGCAAGAACCTTGAAAACTTTGCCACGAATTGAACCCGGGTCAACTGACAAGCGAAATGCAGGAAAGCAGACGGGAGCCTTTACACGGCATCTTTTGCGCAAAAATTTTACCAAGTCCCATACTCTCAAGCTGGCGTGAACCAAGTGACGTCATGGATCTAGGTTTGAAAGACTTCAAAAAGCTGAAACTTAGACAATATGCGTCGTAAGCTTTCCAGGATGAAATGCAGTGATTGAATTGCCGACGTTTGCGACCAACTCTGCAGCCACTGTGTAACCTCTCAGATGAGTGCAAACTTGTGCATAACGTATTCAGGTACAGCACATCATGCCAACAACGGAAAACGTACTGGATCTTGGGTGTCGGAAGGTTAAACCAGGGCAATAATTTCATTTTACCAACTCCGAAACTAAGAGTGAAACACTTCTCTACTAAAAAGTTAATAACAAAATATCAAATTTCAAAATCCTGGAGAAGGTTTTCTCCCCTGCCACCCCCTTCCGACACCCATGCACTGGATGCTGTAGTCAGATGTTCTGCATCAGATAATTGCTCGAAATGAAGCTTCCTTTAACAGTTTTAGTTTCAGATTTCTAAAAAAAGCAATAACGCTCCGGATTTTAAGGTGATAACCTAATCAAAGAAAACGTAATAAAGCTATCAGGAAGCTTAAACGCGTTAGGTAAGATTAAACTATTACACCGTCGTATTGAAATGGTTAAATTAAGTCAAAAGTATCTTGGTGTAATCGTCGACGAGAAACTGACATGCAAAGACGACTAAATGGTTGTGTTGTGCTATATGCAAATACGTTGGTGTAATATGCAAAGTTTAGCATTATGTGAGTAACCAAACCATTCGCCTGCTATATCGTAGTAGCCTAATGAATTCACAAGTGCAATACGGAATTATTGCCTGAGGAAGAGCAGCTTCATGTCATCGACAGCCAATGACGGTAGATTCGAACACATCCGGAATGGCGACTTTTTGAAGTTATGCGTATTTGTAAAACGCAAAAAATTCTGCAACTAAAAGATACTTACACTCTTGAAGTGGGCAAATTCATGTTTAAATCCAGTAAATCACAGCACCGACTACATTTAACGATTATTTTAAGCTCATCACAGACGTTCATCAAAGAAAACTAAAACTCGGCAATTTGCATCACCGAAGACATTGCATCCATCTCTTGCTAATTTGTTTTCGTTACGCTCACTACAAATCGATCGATCGTGTTTTCTGAATTAGAAAATTGTGTTATGTAGTGGGGTGTCTTTGGCCTCTAACCGCATTTCGATTATATTGTAAATCGCGTATGTATCGAGCAGTGATCAAATTTTCGTTCCAGTGCATGAGTCACCAGAACGGCTGAAACTCCATTTCCCGAACGAACGATTGCACGCCGCGTTTTCAACATCCTAAGTTTTGTGACGCACATGGTAGCACTGAATGAATGAGTATTGCTACACTGCACTGCTCCACAACTGTAGTGACGCATTTCGATCTCCAGCGATCACCAATGTCCAACGTATATCAATCTCGCTAAAAATGCAAACATTATATGTGGCAAAGTTAAGTCAATTTCGAGGTCTTCAGTCCAAATGACCACTGGTCCTTCGCAGCTTCCCCCCATACACTTTATGAATCGGTCTACTTGTTTTTTTCCCTGAGACATTTCGGTCATTTCTCCTGTAAGAGTATCAAAACTCGCCACAACAGTATTCACTAGCCTATCTTTTCGGACATCGTAACCGAATTGACTTAACTTGTTTCGGTCATTTCAGAAAAAAATCGGTCTATGACCGAAAAAAAGCAGAGCCACAATCTCGCCTCGTGTTCTTAATTCTCTTTAGGTGCTCCTTATTAGCGTCATGTGTAGGCGACAGTACTCTATTGCGTGTGGGTTTGAAGACGTTTCACAAAATAATAAACACAAAATGCTAACGTTTTGGTTTTTGAGTTAGTAGATTTTCTGTTTATCTTCGTCGTTATAACATAAACCAACCTGAAGAATGGAGCGTCAAACAAACAGTGGTGGAACTTTCCTAGTGGTTGCGTTCTTAAAACATTGTTTCTCAGTCTTGACTCTTGTGTCAACAATTTTCGGTCCAACAACTGTCCCAATCACGCAAATTATCAAACAAGGACAATTTGTCACCGTAGGGATAATCGCACTGTGGCAATTGGGCGTGACGAAACAAGAAAACTGATGTTCAATAACATAGCGCGTTGTGGCGACCACAGAATTTAGTCGACAAAAATAACGATTTCGAAGTTTATAAATTTCCACTTTTAATCCTTATCTCACACTTTTTCGCCCAGTCCCGGTCTTGAATTACTTTGTATGCTTCGTGTTTTGCACTTCGGCTCATGTTTCCTGGTTTCGATCTCAGCCTTCACAAACTTGGCTATTTTGACCTTGGTGCTGGCTGCATGTTACCAACATTGGATAAAACTCGAAAATAGTAATGAAAGTGCTTACTTGCTGATGAAAGCTGGAATATGAGGGTACCTGGATTCCGTCTGAAACACAAAAAAAACACGTTAACACCGTTCTGGGACATTTGGTTGAGTACAAATTCAGCAACATGTTAGTAGTCCTGATTGCTCTGCTACGTGACATCTGACAACAATGGGATTTCGGCCTAGCAGTAAAACAGCCTGGGCAACGACACTNTGATGTTTCTACTGAATCGTCAATTCATGCGGGTGTTACATTGCCACATCGCTATGCAAGCAATAGGTCGCATTGGCCGACTGTGATACCCTTGCACCGTATTTCGTCAGGGAAATCGTAACACGTCACACGGAAAAAACACTCCGAATAGCGAGGGCGAAAAATAGCAACACGAACCTGTTCCGAATTGTGCAGGAGGCTTGATACCACCATCGGGTTCCAAGGCATTGTGATGCATGTGGTTCAGCCGGCCGAGCCAACCGCACCTCATCTCAATATCCTGAAACGCATGTTTAAAGGAGCAAACGGCCAACAATAAAAATCCTCTGAAGGGACAGAAAACTTGTGCCCGTCTTTGCACCAGAGGTGGGACCGGATCCGGAGTGCCGGAGTCGACTCCAGCAGGATTCTGCGTTTTTTTTTCGGACGCGGATCCGGACCCGGAGTCAAAATTTTGTGAAAAACCGGAGCCGGATCAGGAGTCACTTTTCAGTTTCGGCAGTAACAGGAGTCTTTGTGGTCATTTCTTGAGTAAAAACATGGGTAAATTTCTATTGGATCGATGATGGTAGTCGGAGTCTGAACAGGAGTCGGATTCTCAAATTTGAAAACTTGCCGGACCCGGATTCAAAAATTTTGGAACAGGAGCGGAGTCTNAAAAAGTGACCACCTCCGGCCACCTCTACTTCGCACTAACCTGAGGATATGGTCGACGAGGGTCACCGGGAGACCAGTTCAAGGGGGCAGCAGTAGAGCAAGATGCACTAATCTTGTGAGCATACTTTATGACTTCCTCAGAAAAAACAGAGCCTAAAAAGGCAGCAGTGATATATAATAAAATTTCACGAAAATCAGCCTCAAAAATGCAAAAATGCAATAAACAAACCTTGATTGGCCCGGTCAAAACTTTTTAACTTCTCTTTCGCATGGTATAGTGACTGAGCCAAGAGATTTTCAGCGCTTTTTAAATGCTTCTGAAGGGAGCTGATAGCCTGTTCCAAAAATATCATAAATCACTCTTCCACATAAAGCTCAAAAGAATTTACAAATCAACATCCCAAAACGACATCAAACGGCTTATAGACGAGTTAGATGAAAAGCGCTGCGGCCAAAAAAACGTCAATCTTATTTTCAATCGGCTACAGCTAGCAGATATGTGGGTGGGCGCAAGGGAAAGGTTCACGCGNGGTGCTGCCATTGGCCTGCCACCAGTGCGCATGTAGTTGCGCGAACACCAGAGANNACAAACGGAGATGGCGTCGCACACAACTCTTGACACTTCGACGGAAGCACCAAAGCGAGCATGACAAAAATGAACTGTAATTAATAATAATTTGAAAAGTGCGCGCATGTTCAAAGTCTTTTTGCGCCCCAACTATTTTTTTCAGCGNTGCTCACTTCTTCAAGGATTTCNACAAAACACAGATCTGAACTGCAAAACTTGCCGATCTTTTTTTAATAAGCGTTTGCGGCAACGCCAATCAAGTTGCGGTCAATTTTCAGTCACAGCACGTGGCAACACATGAGCTCTAGTAAATTGCAATGAAGTCCCATAGCTAGCCCACCAGAATGTTTGCTAGTTGCCAAGACAAAAGTAACCGAAACGATATTCACAAATTCATGGCTTAACAGCATTTTAAGGATGACCTTCTGCTAATTAACATCATTTTATAAAGAGCACAGCGCACGTTTTGATCATAATACCTTTGCAAGGAATTTGCTTTTACTGTGCGTTTTGCATATAACAACATTTTTGCTTTATGAACTAGGCTTAGTTAAATACAGTATATTGTAAAATCATACGCTTGTTAAGCAAACAAAGCTAAAATGTATATTATTTTCAAAAAATAACAAACATAACAAATTGGACATTCGAATCTTGGCCATGCATACTGTAACACAAAGGAGTGCAAAGTATTTATCTCGAATAGGGGTCTCCAGACATTTTTGTCATGGGGCCACATAAGCTATTAAGCAACTGTTCAAGGACCAGACATCTTATGTAATGTGATTGTTGCGGATATGTTACATTCTACCAAATCACCACATTTTCATAAATATATAATTTTTTTTATCATTGACGAAATGGTTTCGCCCGGCAGATTTGGCCCGCGGGGCATAGTTTGTAGACCCATGATCTAGATTCCAGAGCAATACCATTGACAGTACAACTTGCCTTTTTTAATTGCTGTTCTTTTTGCTACTCATGTTGTTTCGTAGCATTTGCCACCAAGTTTCAAATCAAGCAGATAAATTAACTGTTCTGGCGATTATTTTATTATTAGCCGACGTTTCGCCCACCTATTCAAGTGGGCTTCTTCAGGGCAATGTCATACTGCTCATTGTTTTTTGTTATTAGTAAGGTGCACGTTATATGTGGTTAAAACATATCTCCTGAAAAAAAACGCAGTACTACATAATAGAGCTCGACCGACGTATCGGCATGCCGATATATATCGGCCGATATGACGATGTTGCTGATGTATCGTATTCGTATCGGCAAAATTTCGCCGATATATATCCGCAATATTTGCTCATAAAAGTGTTACGCTGTTGCTCTGCATGGAGTGTTCGCAAACCCGAGTTGCTACTTCGTCTCTGACCCTGATTGATTAACGCAAATGCTCTGCCCAGTTCCTAGCGCAGAGCCTTCATGCATGTGGGGCCACTGTACAATAGTCCCGACAAAACGCTCTATGACGTAACATTTGCTCGCAGGTTTTCGTGTGGTAAGCAGATTATTGTCTGCAAACAAACTAGGTTACGTGCTGTTGTGCTGGTTGCAGTGTTGCCAACCTTGCGGTTTTCCCGCGAATTTGGGCTTGTTTTTTGCGGAGTTGCGTTTTTTTGAAGACGTGCGGGTTGCTTGTTTTTGGGCTTGTTTTAATTGAAATTTGCTTGTTTTTTTTGCAGATTTCTGTTTTGAGGATTGCTTTTTTTTTCGAATGTTATGGCACTTTTGCTGTTTCAATTTACTGCCAAAGGCATATTGGGCGTATTTTTGTGAAAATTTGCTCATTTTGGGCTTCTTTTTTCGGATTTGCCACCCTGATTTTGTATTTGATTTTCTTGCTGATTTTTCGCTTTGCTGATTTTTCCTGGCAACGCATTTTGGGCTTGTTTTTCGGTTAAATTACTTACTTTTGACTTGTTTTTCAAATTTACTTGCTTGTTTTTGCTGGTTGGCTGTTCTATCAAACCTTCTAGGCTAGGCAGCCTTGCTTTCGGCGTGCATCAAAAAAGTGCCAACGTCACAGCGGTCAGTGATCCAGGTTTGCGCAGAACTCAATGTTGTACGGTTTTTCATCGTGAAGCGGTGGTTTTAATGCGTCACGCATTGTATTTTACGTACTCATAAGATCTGAGCGCAGACACAGATGTCTTCACAGTGAGTAGACTTTCCTGTTTGTGCATTTGTTGATTCAAAGTTAGACTACTGTGTGTCCTAGAAATGGACCGCAGTACACACGGCGGATGAAACCATCTATTAGAGCACATTTGACCTTCAGTCAAACACAGTTGGTTGAACTGGTCACGTGACAAGTAGGCTACAATACGTACAGAGACAAGGGTTTAGCCTACAGTTTGCACAATGAAAACAAGATGCTGACAGCTTGCCAGCACTGAAACCATGTCATTACTTGTCTATCAGACTGAGCCATTTACAGACATCACAGTGAACTTGAAACAGTCATGCTGTCCAAACTTGTCATGTGACCAGTTCAGCCAATCATGTTCGGCTGGCGGCAAAACAGCTTCACGAGTGTATATTTTGCCTCATAAGGCAAAATAAACACTGCCTGTTCTTGACTTATCACCATCACAATCTGCTCTTTCATAATTGTCACTTGTGTTATTATATATTTTGTTTATGTGATCTGATGAAAAAAAATGCACTGCATTGCGTTACAGCTGTAGTTTGAGTAATGCAAAAATACCAGTATCAGCATCGGTAATGAAAAACATCTGTATTGGCCCAAAAGAACTTAATCAGTCGAGCTCTACCATAAATATCAACGACTTTGAGTGATGCTTNGACCACCATTCTTTCTGCTGTTGACCTTTAATGATCATTGTATGGGCAAACCGTTTCATCAACAAACTGAGTTACTTTGTTTATTTAACATATTTAATTTTCACCAGGTTATGCAATCACCCACTAGATGTGGTTTGTCATTAACAACTTTCGCCTAGTCATAAATTCTGATGTTTTACCTCCTTTAGGAAATCTTGACCACTCTCCCATCTTTTTAGAATTAAATTTCAATCTTTGTACGCATATCTCTTCGTTCATCAGATGCTGGGATTATTCTCAAGCCGACATCAAGAAATTAAATGAAATTTTACTTATAGCACCTTGGGAAGACATCATAGCTGTATCTCCGACACCGGACATTGCCTTGACTAATATTACTGACATAATCAACCAAAGTGCTTGTAGTACTTGCATTCCCATTAGAACAATTGAATCGAACAAGTCAACATCTTTAAATGCTAAACCCTGGATCAATCAAAATCTAAAGAAGATGATCTTCAAAAGGCGTAGATTGTTTGCTAAATGGCGACAAACACAATGTTGCCGTCACCGCCTTGCCTACAACCGCCTTCGAAAAATAACTCAGAGATACATCAAGGATCTTAAGAATCAGTGTAACCAATTTGTTCTCAGCAAGCTTGATTCATTATCGAAATCTCGACCTGACTTCTGGAAAACAGACTTTCTGGAAAAGATTTGCTTGGCAAACGTTCATATTCAAATGCTCCTTTGGTCTGTGGTGACACTGTTTACTATGACATGACATCAAAAGCAAAGTTTTTTAATATTTTACCTCCATTTCCACCGCATCCGACTCCATACTGTCTAAAGTTCTTCCTAGGTTTTATATGTACACTGATTTATGCATTCCTCCCCTCTTAATCGAGGCCCTTGATGTTTACCATGCACTACTACCTTTTAATCCTCATAAATCGTAAGGTTTTGATAATCTGCCCAACCGACTTCTTAAAAACTGCGCTCAATCTCTTGCCACTCCATTCAGTCTTTTCTTCAACTTCATGCTAGCCACTTCCCACTTTCCAACAGCTTGGAAAATTGCGTCAGTAATTCCTCTTCACAAATCCGAATCTTTACATGATGTAAAAAATTACAGACCGATTTCTATCCTTCTCCATCGACAGTTTTTGAAAAGCTAATCCATAAACACCTTTGCAGTTATTTCGAAGCCAACAATTTGCTTTGTAATCACAACTCTGGATTCTGCAAATACCACTCCACTACATCTAATGTATTAGAAGTTACTCATAAACTTCTCGTTGCCAAAGACAGTGGTTGCTCACCGAGAGTTGTGTTTTTAGTTGACAAAGTCATTCACTCCGTTCTTCTTTTCAAGTTGAGTCAGCTTGGCATGACACGTTCTCTTTATAACTTACTGCAGTCCTACCTATCAGGTAGGTCGCAATTCGTACGTTTAGGAGATTTTTGTTCTGACCATTTACTTACAAACTATGGCGTGCCTCAGGTATCCGTACTTGGTCCGCTACTTTGTTAGTATAGACATTGGTATAAACATTAAATCAAATCTTAACTTTCCCTATTTGCTAATGACACTGTTCTTCTAAAAACCCCATTGCTTTACACATTACGTTAGCAAATGATTTACGTCAGTTGGAGATGTGGTCCGACTTGTGGAGTGTTACTTTTAATGCTGCAAAAATCCAAGTTCTTACGATTACAAATAATCTATTTTTTCGTCCTCCATTACGGTTCTGCAACCAAGCACTAACTAAAACTGTTTCTCACAAGCATCTATGGCATATTTTTCATCGGTCTCTGATTTGGCATTTGCACATCTAAATCTTGCATTGATCACAGAGCTATGTCAATAATTAATGCGTTGTAAACGATTAAGGACTTTCTTCCCAGGTATTCACTTCTTGTACTTCATCGTGCATACGTTTTGCCCATCCTTGATTATGATGATATTATTTATGGTAACTGTACGACTACTGACTCTAATCTTCTCGAAAGCGTTCTGACTGCTGCAGCTCAGCTTATTCTCGGTTGTCTCAGGACCACATCACGTAAGATTATTCTTGAACAGGGGTTCCCAACCTTCCTCTTACGACGTACCCATTTAGCATTCTGACAGATGAGCATGTACCCCTTCAGCATTTCAACAAATTACCATGTACCCTTTCAGCATTTCGACAGATGAACACGTACCCCTAAAATTTCTCATGACAAAATATTTTGTCATAATTATTCATAGATGTATTTGACAATAAGCATATCAGGATTTTTGAATATATCATTCACTGATATATGTATAAATATTTGGAAAGGAATGGTATGTAAATATATTTCTCTCTTCTATTGCTAACCTTAAATGTACCCCTTCAGATAGGCAAATGTACCCCTGGGGGTTGATGTACTCCAGGTTGGGAACCTTTGTTCTAGAATAATTTGGTCTTACACCATTGTTTGTCCGTCGTCAGGTTCACTTTCTCAAAGCCTTCCGTACCAACCTTTTTGGAACATGCCCATCCTTCGTATGCGCCTTTGATTCCAAATTTTTTTTAAATCTTTGCAACTACTCTTTACGTTTCCATATGAATGTTCAGCTACCCTCCTGTAAAACACATCCCCTACATAATGATATTTTCCATAAAGACTCAAAACTCTGGAACTCTCTGCCCACTGCCTTTCATAATTTAAGTTTACGCCAGTTCTGCTCCAAAGTATCAGACTTGTTCCTTACCAAAAAAACTAATGTTTGGCATTTGTACGGTTGCAATACAAACGCAACTGCCATTTTGTGTATGCTTCGTTTAGGACATAGTAAATTGATTGAACATACATAGATGGCCATTACAAATAGATCTGTCAATGTTGCGCTATTAAAATAGAAGTTCACATATTTTTTGAATGTCCTTCCACCTATACATCACGCCAAATGTTGATCACAGATGTTTCTAAGATTCTTGTTGATGAAAATATATTTTCCAACTTTGAATTTACTACACTAAATCGCACTGAACTAATCGAAATACTTCACTTTGGACATCCCGAACTATCTAAAAATCTGTCCTTATGCCTGTTTAAAGCAGACATGTTTGTTTTTTTCAAAGTACCTACCCTGTTAATATAACTTCACCACAGGGGCGAATTTTCATTTTCGGGGTCCTAGGCTATTTTAAATTGTGGGCTCCCCTTGAAGGTTTGCGACGACTGATGTCACACAAATCATCACTACACGTGCTTGCTACATTTATTGAACAAGTTGTTCCAATTCACAACCGTTTTACTTTATTCTGAATTCCTTCAATATCAGGAACCAGAACCGTGTCAGCCGCTCTTCACACCTCCCAATTGGGAGCCCACGCTGTAATAGAGGACCCAAAATTCAGACCTTAACACCACCAAACAAAGCCTCAACCCCCCAAGTTTAAATATGATATCCGTATCTTTTTCTGTCCTGTAAATTATCGACGGAGCAGCACCTGCAGCTGTTGTTTGGAATAACACTGCCTGATCAGCGCCGGCGCCTAGGGCGCTAGGTCAAAGGGGGCACCAAAAAAGGGCCAAGAAATATACAACTATGTGGTTCTGAAAGTGACGAACGTCCACCAAGTAATGGTGAATGAACATGATGAAAGTGAATGGAACACACGTTCACGCAGCTTTTCAGGTTTGCTGCATAGGGTCAATACTTTTGTTGTTAATTTCAATTTCATATATTATTCATCTAATCAACTTTTCTAATGTACAAAAACTTCCTTCTTATTTCCGCAATGAACAATGGGTTAATACGTAGAAGGATCTTTTTGTAGGACGGATGGGCGGTTGAGTGGATCTTGCCTAACTACGGTGCTTACAAATCTATCAATAATGTGCTGTTGTCATGGCCAGGAAGGCATGCCATCCTAGCTTTATCAACTTCACTTCAATTATTTTAAAGTTACCATTTCTGTTATTTTCATTTCTTGATTTTCCTGGCCCTGCTGCTTTACCAGACTACCTTCATGTCGAAGCTTTCACTAAGTCATGTTTCGGCCATTCAGTGCAGTTACGGACGCTGTTGAACCAACAGCATTATTGGAGCTAATAGACTATTTGACAAATGAAATTTTGGTTATAGGCCGCATCACCTTTTTTAACCAAACAGATTCTAGATGAAACTAAAGATTTATGGCGACGGTTCTGTCGAAATTGTGACCGCAGATGAAACTAAAAAATAGTGAAATAAAATAACAAAAATTAGGATATTTTGTTTTGAAGGCCATTTGGCCTCGGGATGTGCCGCACTGTCGAAACATTTTTTCAGAAATCACCATTGGGGGCCCCTGGTAGCATTTCGGGGAGGCAGAGTTGGGCTACTACGGCACTGTCAGGAACAAAAACAGTCACAATGAAACTAACGAAAAAGGCAGCGGTGAAATTATTTGACCACACTCCCATTACATATTTGTTGAGTACCTAACTGGCCTCGTGTAATCTGGAAAATGGATTCAAGCGTTTTGTTCCACACATTTACGTAACTATAACCAATTCTCAAACCCAGAAAAAGAGAATGCTCATCGTGATTCACTTCAATCCTTCGCGCTCATTCTTTTATAGAGATCTTTTCTTAGTGGCATAGTAAACACACGTGCGTTGAAGCAAAACAAAACTGCAAATATAATGCTTTCAGAAATGCTGGAAATTGTCATTCTCTCAAAATTTTGGGGCCCCCCAAAATCGGGGGCCCTAGGCATATGCCTTTTTAGCCTAATGGTAAATCCGCGCCTGCTTCACCATCTACCGTTTTTTCTGTTTGTAATTTCCTGTATGTGCGTCCCTATTTTTGTTAACCTTTGCATTGCCAATGACCTCTTCAGGCCTTGGCCTGCCATCGTCGGCTGTTCGTAAATAAATAAATACCACATACATAGTGAAAAATGTACAAGGGAGAACAAAAGATATGTCTATTTATCCAGGAGTATGAACTGTTGAGTACTAGCCAAAAAATGAGGTTATTATTGCTAAAGAAATCAGGATGTAGCTAGAGTGCATCTTGTTTATCAAAAGAAGCTCTGAGCTCATTTTCATGAAACAGAATTGCTGAATAAGAGCTTGGACTTCTTTTCTGCAAGCAAGCTTCATACAGCAACGTCAAAGCTGAGTTTGAACTGTTGAGTATGTCAAGAGATACTTGGACAAAATCTGCATATAAACTTGTTGCTTTTTGCAGTTGTCACCAGAAACAATTATTAAAAAATATTTTATGCCAGAAACAATTATTAAAAAATATTTTATGCCAGAAACAATTATTAAAAAATATTTTATGCAAATTTGAAATCAAACAGAACTACCCACTTGATTTTGATGACTGATGTCTTCTTTGATTTTAGCAATTTTGATTGCTAAATCTTGCTGTTCCCTAGCTACTTCCATCAAAGCAGACAAATCACCATTCTTTTTCAAAAGTAAATCAGTCAGTTGTCCAACATCCATGCTGCAACAAAATAATTTCTTCGTTTAATGCTGAACAAGAACAACACCCTTTAACAAATGTATGAAACAAGCAATACAAATTTATCATCAAACAAGTTAAACCACTAATTACGTTATGTGCATATTTCATACAAAAAGATTAAAGAACTATTAGCAGCAAACACATGAATCACAAACAAAATGAAACAGTTGTTGAAACGTTTGTTATATACAAAAACTGCTTAACTAAATGCTAGCAAAATCAACTAATGGCAAAGCAGTCATTTTTATAGGGGCACGAGAGCCAGAAAATCAATAGTAGAACATATTATAGGCACAAATAACCCAAATAAACGTTTGTCAGTTCAGAAGTAATACAGCACAAACAAAATTAGAATTTGATCAATTCAGTCCTTCATATAAGTTTTAATTTCTAATCATTAATAAAACTCAGTTATTTGCATGAAGCACTTGCACCTCCTACCAAATCCATGAAAGCTAATCATATATGGAGTGCTATAATATAGGCGGTAATATTTAATTTTTCCAACATTAAAATCAGTGCAAACACATATGTAAAACTAATCATGGCAACACATTAGTTAACAGCGTCACTTCAACGAAAAACTTTGTCTGCATTTAATTCATGCCACATTCAGTGAAAATCATATGATGATTCCACGTGCATCACACTTTTTGCATGACTCAAGTTGAGTCTGATTCATTTTGGAGAAACTGAGCTCGAGTCACTATATTGTGACTTATGAATCAAGTCATGCTAGGGGGATTAAAATGTAGCATTTAGTCAATAATGGGATTAACTCAAATGTTTTTATCTGATTTGAGTTGGTAACATACTGAAACCTCAACAGTCTGAAAGACTTAGCTACAATCTGCATGAGGTGTATTACTATTTTGCCTAGTCATCATGAATTCTAGGGAATTATGCAAGAGTGTTATTTCTTGGTTAGTCATAGATACACAATCTAACCAACATTCATACCTCACATTTTGATTCACTCCTGGCCGATTCTGAGCAGAAGACTGTTGCAATATTGTTTCAAACAGTTGCCTGTAAAATTTAAAAATGGGCCATTACTTTAACACAAGTAATTTACCCTTACACACTTTTACATTGGTTAATTTCCTTGATGTAAAAGTAAGCACAATGACTGAAATGATTTATCAGAATTTGACAAATACTGTGCTACACTTCGCACAGCACAAACCATTTCATTGCTTGACAATTAACACCTCCATTGTCAGTGTATGAATATGTCACACTTTGAAATCCCACATTAAGCTTCTATTTTCACACCAATTTTAACTCCAAAACTCACCAGTCGATTGTACTAGACTGCTGTTCAAACCTTCAAAAGACTTTTTGCAATGAAAAAAAGTTAAGTTTGGGTTTCAGTTTTTCTGTGGGTGATGTCATAAGTGGGGTAAGTTTATGCCTTTTTGGCTGACGTTATAGGGCCCTGGGCCCCAACTGCAAGAGGGAAGTATTTCCCTCAAGGTTTTAGTGGAAACTAGGCTAAAATCCAAGTCTTTTGATCCTTTTGAGTAGCTTTCTAAGGTTTCTAGTTCAAAAGTTAGGGTAAAATAACCAAAATTTGTGTTATATAAATCTTTTTACCCAAATTTCGTTTTTGACAAAAAGGGCTGGTATCTTATCTGAAGGAGGCCCACTAGCCAACACTTTAAAAAAATTGATATATGATAGGGAATTTGGATGCAAATGTCTATACTGCAACACGAAATCACCAGAAAACACTCTGAAAAATGCAAGAAACAATAACCTCCTGAAAACCAAAAGAAAACGAAATACTAAAATATAAGCTAAGTGGGGCAAAGTTTTTACATTTAACTTGCCAGGGGAGGTGTTCGCACCCCTTCTCCCACCATTTACAACACTGATCAGAGCAGTTATACAACATTCCAAGTTAACATAACTGAGAGGAAACGAGCCAGGACTTACCATGTTCACCCCAAATGGGAAAAGGATGATTTAGTTATCCAATCTCAGAAGATGTGATACTGAGAAACCCGCTCTTTTTGGATCAACTTATTATTTGTGCGAGTCTGCTTTCTCACATATGTATATAATCAAGCCCAAGTACTGATTAACAATGATTGATAACCACTTAAAAGCGTGTCTACGCCTCATGCTTCTATCGTGACGTCACGTGCCATCACCATTGGCGCGTATCCAGCTGAGTCATGTGACTACGTATTGCTTCGCGCCACTACGTCACTACCGAAACAGCCTTTTGCGTTTTTTCCTTTTTTACAGCGCTTTTCTCCTGATTAACCAATAAGAACCTGCAGCAAGA
>JGI24021J15306_10002645_pt1 | contig 19590 bp, 13 predicted proteins | sample Ectturendosymbi1_FD_15306 | JGI IMG/M metagenome (IMG submission 15306)
TTTTGAATGAGATTCCCTCGGTTCATGCCATGGTCATACAAGATTAGGTTCTAGAAAAGTATGCGTTGTATGACCAAACTTTGGGCGTAAAAATTGAATTGGATATGTTGTCGCAGCGAAATGTGAAAATTTGTGTGAAAATCGGCAAATGTTGAATCGTTGAAAACAGCATAATTTTTCAAAATTAGACGGTTTACCAAAAAAGAAAAAGCATGGTAAGACAAGTGCGTTCGCTTTCAAATTTTTCCTTCAGTGTAATGAGTCATTTGCGCTGTTTCAAACTTGAGCTTATTTTTCGATAAAGTAGGTGTTTCACAGCGAAAAGTGTTTCTTTCATTCTTTCCGAAGCAAACGTGCTATGTCAGAAAAGAGACGCATTGCTTTTTTCATCTCAACTGCAATGTCCCACAAATGGAACATTATAATTTAGAGCAACTGGGACTTCCTGTTTGTATGAACTAGTGCAGAAGACTTGGAAGCTTCAAAATTTAAAATATGAAGTAAACTTTTCTGATTTTTTCACAAGCAAGCATTTTTGTGCTTTTTGCAGCCAATCCAATCTACACCGGAATGGGTTTGCGCCCAAAACACAAAATCATCAAGCAGCCAGTCCTACTGATTTTTGGAAAAGATGACGCTGCACTCGATTACAGAATGGTTCCGTTCATGGAGGTTGGTTTCTTCCGAGCTGCTGAATACTTTATTACGTCATATTTGCTCAGCTTGTTTTCCATTTCGCTTTCATTTGTTACGTGGACCTTGCATGATCATGGTGACTAAAATCCTTTCACTTATTCACGTTTCGTCGGTTTTCATTTTTAAGTATATAACACAAGAAACGAGTTAAACTTTTTGAGCAGTTGCAAGAACAAAAGCAATGCGAAGCAAGTCGTGTTTAGAAAACGAACCAATGCTTTATCATGCAAGTGGTAAATTTAAGCGATTTTTGCGATGTTTTGATTAACTGCGTCACTTAAAAAATTCTGGATTCTACCTGTGCTCCGTTCCTTGTACTGTTGGACTTCCACCGAAATTTCCCCGATTCATTTATTCATGGACGCAAAAGTTCAAGGAGTCACATAATCTAGAACAGCAAATTACTGTAGTGCGTCACCCATGGACGTCGGAAGGGGGAGTTACCGCCCCGTTGGGTTTTGAAATTTGACATTTTCAAACGAAAATTTAGCAGAAAAAGGTTGTTCTCTTAGTTTCAAGTGGGTAAAATCAAATTTCATCACTTTTCCCGCCCTGGAAAAATCCTTTTGGTTACTCCTGGAAAAATGCAGTATTGCCTTCCCTGGTAAAATCCTTCCGACGCTCATGAGTGATCCCCAAACATTGCTACTGCATTTTCATTTGATTGCCGTGCACAAAAGCTTTTATTCTTAGTCGTGACATAAATTTCCCTGTTTTTGTGAATGTAAAGGTTTCTTGTTTAGAAATATTGTGAAGACTTCACCAGTCACTTGATCGAAAACTGTAGCCACTGGGTGACGCTCGACCGACCAGATGAAGTGAAGAAACTGATGGAGGATTTTCTGGAAACCAAGAGCGCTAGAAAAGCAAATCTGTAGTCGCGCATTTAATCAAAGCGTGCGTAATCAGACTGATACCATGATATGTTTCGTATCATATCCTATCCTTTCTAACATTGGCAGTGTAATGACTTTTGCGGTGTACAGCGCTTTGAGCAAACATCGAAAAGGGCGAGGGAGCGAGCATGTGTGTGGTCGGAAATGTACGTTTCCTGGGTTAATATCGTATATAGCCAGTTGTGAAAGGCTGTGTAATGAAACCGGTATGGCCAGAGACGGCACGTATATGTCTAAAAAGCCGGTATATGCAAGGTTTGTTGAGCCGCGACAGCTGAAGCCAACAAATAGTTGAGTTAGGTATTCAGAACAGTGATCGTTTCACTCATCTTAGTTTCTTGACCTTCCGTTTAGTCTCTTCTGTAGTTGGGACGTGCATCGTATACATCCAGTCTGGAAAAGTATTAACGTCAGCTATGGTTCGTTTGCTGTGTCATAACATAAAATTTTTGTGTTAAATTTATTTATCTCGTGTTCTGCTTTGCAGGTAGTCTGTTAACGTACATCAAGCTGCAAACCTTTGTTTTTTGCTACAAGCAGTGATTAGAACAGTATGTCATGTCTGTTTGTGCCATGTAGTAAATGCTTGGCATTAGACTGTTGCAAAGCAGGCCTTTGATCCACTGAGGATCATAAATCATTTTTTATAAAAGTAACAAATTTCAAGTATAATGTCTTTCAGCTCCGGTTTTGGATGTAGTTGCATCGCATGTGGTGACAGTGGTACGAGAGCGAGAAAGTCAAACTCTTTGGCTGCTGAACAAGGTCGTCAACATCTTCTTTTGCAAACCATCAGTTTCTGTGCAGGATATGTTTTATCTAAGTTGCAATTCGCTAATACATAAACTCTTTGGTGGATACCATGCTCTTACGCTGTTGTAAGCTGGCGAAACATTACCAAGATTTTTACGCAACNAATGATTGCTTCAAACGTTTCCTGTTTGGTTTGTGATAAAAAAATANAATGGCATGAAGTCGTTGCGGTGTCAGAAAATTTCACCAGTGAGAAAAACTTCATAGACTTCTACCTTGCTCATTCCGTTTNTCATTGCTGAAGAAATTTTATTTTGTGTGCGCGTCACTCCTGACTTTACACGCCGCCCATTTTCAAACATGCATTTTCGTGTGTCTAGCTTTCTGTTACTGTTTGAAAACGAAATGTCGGCGCCACTGCATTGCGCGCAACACAGGTTGGAATCCACTTTTAATTTTAACTCATATGTTGTATTTACTTCAAATAATACTTGGAATACGAATAATAAAAAAAAAACTTCACAACATGTTCTATCACTACAGTAGATGCGTTGATTGCATGAGCACAAGCTGACTACAGGGAATCGTTCACATGTTCGACTCTGCCCGCTTGTGACAAACTTGTAATAAACTTTATTCTTGCTTCCTTGCATCGAAACAACTGTGTGTGATCCTTGATTAGTTAGCTTAAATTTTCTTAGCTTTCGCTATGCTTCAGATAAAAGTCTGTAGTAATAGACGTCGGCACTTTGCCACGTTCATCCTTTTCACGTTCACTGTGCTGTGCGCTATAAACGCACGCTTTGCCGTCGTTGCTTCCGTGTGATTTTGTGTGAATGCGTTGCAATCTCGGCCAGCCTGTCTGGATCGTCGATAAGTTCGTTGGCAGCACATAGACGTGTTCGCGAGATTATGCATCCAATAACTCAGGATTTAGAACGCTGCAAATACCCAGCACTGTTTTGACCGTGTACTTGTGGGGTAAAAAATGAACTGCGTTCCTTGCTTCCTCTGGTTACCACCCACTGCGTCCAAACCGATGCGAATAAGTGTCAGATGGTGATGTATAGTCATGAGTTGTTTTTGGTTAATTTTGCTTAGTTCATTTTGAAATGAGATTGAGTCCCAACACTTAATTTGCATAATTCGTTTGCCATTCATAAATCGACACCTTGCTTTTGACTGGCCGTTTTTTTGCAGACAGAAAAATAGGAAAATGTGTCGGTGCATATGTAGATACATCGTAGGGTTGATGATGTACGCGGTCGGCCTTTTTTGGGCTCCGCTGGTTATTCTCGGGATTGCTTTGAGTCTCCTCAAACGAGGACCTCTGGGATGCTTGGGTCTTTTCTGGCGAAACAGACATGAACAACATCCTGAGGGTAAGCAATAGCAGATTTATTACTGTTGTCGATATCTATTTTTTATTATTTTCCTGTCAAAGTCGTCCGTCAACATGTACGCCCAACACTTGTTGCGTTTCAAACAAATGTACATTTTTTTCCTCAAGAGGTTGAAAGCTCCAGTAGCTGCTGAGAATTGCTGTAGTCTGAAAATTATGTTGTTTACTTTCAAAAAGTCAATCGACTAGCGTTAGGAACATCTATCGGTAATCCGAAAATCTGCCGTTATGGAATGACACACAACGCGCTTTGTGACAACCTTAAAACAAATCACGAACGTTCGNNANNNNTGCNGAGTGGTGTGNCAACTTTTGGTTTTCATCTCCACAGTCTATTAGTCTATTTCAGCGGCAAGAGTTNATCTGCTATGAAGTTAAATGATTTTGAGACCGCAGCGACCTGAANTGAGTTTTGTTGTTGACAGGATCTTAATTTTGCTTTTATATTTCATCAAGCTCACAATTCAGCCAGTTGCAAGCAATATATGCTATTTTATACAAGTGCATTGTTAAAACATTTTCGCAAAGTTGTTTTTTAGTTGCATGCAGGGCCGGCCTTAGCAAGTGTGGGGCCCGATTGGAATCAATTTTGCGGGGCCCCACTCAGTGGTGTGTACGGAAATTTTTGAGCAATAAGTCATAATGATAGAAATCGGTGATGTGAAAGAGCGAGGTCCGGAAGAGACGACCTACCGCTTCACTAGTTGGCAGTACTCTTGCAGTGAAACTTATAAAGCTGTGCCTCATCACTCTCGTTTTCGGGGAAAACTTCTATTGCGATTGTAGGTGACCCTCCTTGAGCTAAATAGTCCCTAGCATTCCGACTCATTACATCTGGCCATTTAGCAGTTGCGTTTGCATTACTAAATACAATTTGAAGCGTGCTGAAGTGCACAAGAATCATTTTAATTGTGGTGTGAGTCTTCTAGAGCTTCTTCTGGATTTTCTATGGTAGTTCTGTTAAATTCTTGTCCAACGCATCTCTCTTTTCCTGCTTCGGCTTTTTTTTAGCCTTAGCGCTCTCGTTTGACTACCACATAATATTTTTGGCCTATGCCTCATAGTCTTCGACTCATGCTATAAGCTAAGTTGCAGAACCAAAACAACAGTTTTTGGTTGTAACAAAAATAGTTTGAAATAAATAACCCAANCGCTANTGTTNCAANCAAAAATCAAAACACTAGTTTAAGACCTGCCTATCAGCATATACTTTACACTAACACAAANCACTGATTAGAGCAGGTTTTCAACGTTCCGGAAAAGTTAAAAAAGAANATTCTCTTCTAACACGAAAGAAATATNTAAAGTAAATGCAGATTTCCCAGTAACTATAAACCTACTTCTAGAAATTTTTCGAAACAGNCAAGTACTGTGGTAGGATTGGCGAACGANGCGGCGGGGGCAATTGCCCCGCAGATACGGGAAAGATTCAAAAAAGTTCGGACAAAACTGCAGAATCATTGCCCTGCAAAACTTTCCTGTTGAAGATTGCATGTTAGTTGCGTAAAAATTCGGGCAAATCGAAGAATGTTCCCCCACAAAGCCAAAGATCCCGTACGCCTACGTTTAGCAGCCTCCAAAACTTTCGGGAAAGTCATCTCATCTTTCACTTTTTCTAACTTTTAATTTGTTAGGCTATATCTCAGAAATTACGACGCCCATCTGTTTGAGGTTGATGAATCTTTGTTTCCGGTAGTACTTTATGATGCAGCTTTCGCCACAACAACATCATGAGGCTTACTTCGCTCAAACGTAACTGTCCCTTCTGTTTCTTTGCAAATGGCTTTACTGTTAATATTCGTAACGAAATTTTCTGTTACTTTTTCAACGAACCACTATTTTTTGCACACGGATAATAGTCATTCAGTTCGCATAATTAAAACTAGGTTTATTTCAAACATTTCCGCCAATCTCAGGTTGCCTCATCATATCTCTACGAGAGGGAAATTGAATGAGTGACTAAGAAGCACACATTTGCAATAATGAACTACGGTTAGCCTTAAGAAGACAAATAGCAGTAACTATTAAAACAGCAATAACTATCGAACTGTATCTTGCAGCAACTATTGAAACTTGACCTGCCAAATACGAAACGCTTGTAACTAGAACAGAAAACAGCTTCAAAACTTAACCCTCTCCGTCTTAGCTAATGAAAAACCTATATGCTACAAAACGCATTGTTCTATTGAAAAAACTTGGCTGCACATTACCGCAAAACAACTGCCATTGTTAAGATGAAAGAACGATTTGTGAGGATTAGGGGCGTTAAAACCGCGCAGTTAACTTTGATTTTCGTTGGCAACGGGCTCCACGCTTAAAAATACTGTGGGTTCCGCGTCGGTACTACACAAGTAGCTTCGGTCGAAAGTGTAAGTTTGCGAGGCTAGTAGTAGGCGTGGCGCGGGACCCGACTGGGAGCAATCGGCTAAGGGCCGGGCCTGGTTGCATGCTACACGTAGCCCAGATTAAGAGCGTGCCCGAAAAAACGTGGCCGCGCGTTATAACACGTTTATGTACTTTGCAGTTGCACGCAACCCGAAATTCACACATGCTTTCCTGCGAACCAAATGCGGGATGAGGTTCCACTACGTGCACGCAGGTCCGACTGACGGCCCTCTTATGCTGTGTTTGCACGGTTTCCCTGAGTGCTGGTAAGAAGCTTCGGAGTTTGTTTCAGGCCTAGAACAACCTTTAGCTTTCTTTTAAACACTGTTTGCGCGAATGCATCAAGTCAACCAACTGGAACAGCTTCTCGCAGTAAAAAATCCGGGATAACTTCTTTCTCTTNAGAAACTCCCAAGTTCTTATTTGTCTGGGCTTTTTTACAGGTACAGTTTTCACAGCGTCTTGGAGCACTACTGCGAGCAGTATAACGTGGTAGCAGTTGATATGAGAGGTTATGGTGATTCTGACAAACCATCCGGTAAGCAAGTTGGCAGAACNNTTTTTTTTCTCTGTGTTNTTGCTAAGGAGCTGTTGTATTTTATGTCGAATGTCTCTTTAACTAATTCTTGTTACTGCCGAAATCAGCAGGCTTCTTTGTTTCTTCATGAAAAAAGTTGTCAGGTGGTTCAATAGTATTCTGTCAAAATTCTTGTCTGTTTCCGTGATCTTTTACTTGACTAAATCGTTTGTGATTAGTCCCATACGGATTCTATGAGGCAAAATATCCAGTCTCCTGATGTGGTTCGTACGATATCAAGCAACGTCTTGTCAGTTGGATGCACAAGAAAAATTGCAATTAGTTTTGCCAAGAGGCTTTCGTTTATTCACCAAAAAACCTTCTATGATTATGAGAACAAATTTTACATTTGCGTTCGTGTTGTATGTTGCTAAAAACTTATGTTTCCTACCCAAAACTATGTATTTTAACGAACCACTTGTTCTTTTTCAGCGATACTTAAAAATACTTAAAAAAACAAAAAATCTAGTTTTAAATCTTTAAACATATAATTTTACTGCTGGTTATTTCACATTTTTTTTGTATTGGTGTTTAAATGAATCAGTCCAGCAATACAATGCCACATTGGTTTAGCGCATCTGTTGAGCGTGGTAAATGCAGCAGTGGCATGCTCAGTTGCAACTCGCGAAAAAATTACACTGTATACACTGTATATTTTCACTCAGCCTACAAAAGTTATTCCTCCAGTACTGGCTCCGAAATGTCGTTACATCAGACAATTTCATATTTATCAGAGTAGATATCGCGTTTTGTCTGGAGTATGGAAATGGTACCGTGTCTTATCAACTAAAATCAAGGTCCATATTTTGAAATGACACGCAACAAATTTCACGCCTATCGACAGCAAGAATCCCTTCACCTACTATGAATGCCCGGCTGCAATATTAACTTGTAATTCCACGTTCGATACATGTGTTGTTGTGACGGATAAGCATCCGAGAACATTTGTTGATAAACAATATTTCCAGTTGCTCTATGTTTTTCTGCACTTTCCACGATATTTCTGTCACCAGACATTTTTCGGCAGTTCAGACAAAATAAAGCTACGGTTCTTTTTGAATTCCTTGCAGGAACAGTTAGCTCACACTCGCATCTGTTGCGTAAGCTCTTCTTTGTCGATTTGCAGCAATCCGAGATTATCACAAAGATCGCCTGATGATAGATGTGCAGCAGATCATAACCGCNCTCGGATACAAGACAGCAACTCTTGTCGCCAGTGGTTGCGGTGGCTTCGTTAGTTGGGAGGTCCCGTATTACTTTCCCAACTTGATCGACAGAATGATCATCATCAACGCCCCTGACAAGAAAGGCTACAGGTGAATCACTTATCAAGTTGTTATGCACTGTCTTGATGTAATCAAAAAGGCAAACATTGATTTTTTTGCTGACGTACTCAAACAGTGCTATGTGCAGCATCCAGTTGATTTGTGCAGTAACTTTAATGTGTCAATTTTTGTTCAGGTGGAGATAAAGTTTGCTTATAGTTATTTAAAAACTATGAGATTTTTTTTAATGCGAGCTGAATCAATTAATTATCTGACAAAAACGAGGCTTTGGTCTCGCATGTTTGCTTGAGAAAAGTTCGAGTACTGTGTGCACATTCACCCACTGTAAATTTTTATAATCGTTCCGAACCATAAGGTTTCTACTGTTTGGATCTTGACATTTCAACAAATCCGTTTGTCATCATTGCTTTTAAAATGTAGATCCTGAGGGATTTCAAAAAGAAAATAACAACACTTGAAGCTCGCATTTAACTTATCAAAAATAGATCTCAGATTAAGCACGCACACTGTGTTGAGGCTTATCATACAAAATAACTTTAGCAGATTTTGTCAAGAAATGCTGAGTCGCGGTTTGTCAGCAAACAAATGCCGTAAAACGCTGCAAAAACCCAATGTTTACTTTGTTTTTGAAAAATATTGAGTACGCAAGGCGTTGGTTTCGTCATGAAGCACAGTAGTGCGTTAGTAAAACTCTCTTTCATGCATTCTGCAGAGACTACATCTGCAGATATCCTTGTTCCCTGCTCTCCAGCTGGCGCTTCTTCTTTTACCAACTTCCAATCCTGCCCGAAATTTTCTTCAAAGTCAACGACTACCGCGTCATGGAACGGATGTTCAACGGCCCGAAGTACGGCATACAGAATTGCGAGCGGAAGTTGACCGACGTCGAGCTGGGCATCTACAAACGCAATGCAGGAGAAGATATCACATACCCGCTCAACTACTTTCGTGCAAGTGCGTAGGCCTTGGCTCGTTCGTGTTTGATCTAACGATCAGCATGAAACATTCATCTCGGACGCAGCCGGCTCTTGCGCTCAGTTTTCTTGCTGGGCGAAAGTTACTTTATTGGTTGTCCTACCATGGAGCCAGGGGCGTAACGAGGGGGAGCAAGGGGGCCACAATTCCCCGGGCGCCGAATCAAAGCGAGGGGCGCCGAAAAGTCCCAACAATGTCGCAGGTACTTTCTTCAATATAGTACATATGCTTCCGAAAGACCTCAGGTTCGAACATGGGGGCGCCAAACGTATTTCTTGCCCCGGGCGCCATCTAACCTCGTTACGCCCTTGCATGAGGCACTTCGATTGTAGCTCCAGTTTTAAGTGAATCTTTGTGTTGGTAAAATTGCTGTGAGCCTCGGTGGCAATCAACCGAAAACCAAAAATTTTGATTGTTGCAAAATCATGTAGACGGGGTTGAAAGTTTTCAAAGTTTACCAAAAACTCTTCCGAAATCGAAGAATCATTCAATTCCTACAATTGAAATTCTTGGAAAGGTGAAAACCCTCCTTTCACCGATTGTTTACGTCCCCCAGGATAGCACACTGTTTGTTTCTACTGAAGCAAATCAGATTTTTTGTCGTCAGCCGATTTAATGCTCTGTAAATGCTGGAAAACACTGATGTAAGCTGCGGGCTCCAATCTGAATTTCTTCCTGTTCGTTAGTTGGTTTCAATTTTACACGCATTGCAAGTTAGGATGGATCCATTAGATAAACGTACAAAACTAGCTTTTTATGAAAAAGTAGAGGTGCAAAAGTAATTTTGTGCGTTACCTCGTGGTCTTTGCGAACGCAGTGAATCCGATATATACCGGCATGGGACTACGTCGCAAAGAGCAGAGGATCAGAATTCCCGTTTTGATTGTTTGGGGCATGCAAGATGCGTTTCTGGATTTTAAGATGGTCCCATACATGGAGGTAAAACTCAGTTATTGCTCGTATAACTTTGCTTGCTGCTCTAACGCGTATTTACTTTAAAATATTTTCGGTTGTTGCTTTCTTTTTACCTTTTGGTAAAATATGGTAGTCGTTCGTTCCAGCTGCGACCAGAAAGCATTGCGGATTTAACTGTCGCATTCTTATGGCAGTAAATGTTACGCCATGTTTCTGCGATGAGAGTATAAATCAGGGGTGAGCAAAATTTTGACTCACATGCGGTATTGGATTCTCACACTTGCTGATGGGCTGGATTTGAAGCACATGGATGGATTATTTGCACAAACTAATATGAGATGAAAAAAAAGCAGCATTGGCTTTGTTATTATAATTCGGACAAGTTTTGCAGGCCGGGCTAAGGAATTTAGCGGGTTGTATGTGGTCCGCGGGACGTAATTGGTCCATGTCTGGAGACCACAAGGTAAATGAACCAGTGTTTTAACTTTTTCATGAGATCAGCCAAACGAGATGGCTTCGCCTGTAGGAAAGTTGTAGCTTGTAACCTCGGTCCTGTCTTTTACCGCTTTAGACCAGTTTGAAGCGCATGATCAGAACGCGAATGACACTCGCAAGTTTACCTATTACATGCTCGATACTGTCGTTACGCTTGCAAAAAGGTTTTGCTTGGCTTGGTCCACGCTTTGGTGAGAAGCTTAATAATTGGCGAAAGGCCCCTTTTGGTACCGGCGTGTACAAAACGGTGCTTATCAGAAGGTCCTTATTGTCAGAACCGCGTTTGACCTTTGTACTTCATAGAATCAAATCGTAGTCGCCGTTCCGTGAAACCATGCACGTTTTCTCGAACCCAAGGTCATGGTGTCCGGTTTGTGCATTTGCGGTTGTGCGCAAACATGTCCGCGTATTTGAAAGATGCGTCATGACCTCGCTTGTTTCAGAAACACTGCGACAACGTGACAGTCCATTACATCGACACCAGCAGCCACTGGGTGCCCCTAGATCAACCGGAAGAGATGCTGGCCGCCATGGACAACTTCCTCAGAAGACTATAAGCTAAAACAGGAAACCGGTCGTCTTCGAGTTTTTGTTTCCAGAGACAATTAGTTAACTACGGAACAAAGAACTAGAGAAGGAATGATGTTGATTCACTGTGTTCTTTTTTTCTCAGGGAGCATCGTTTTTGTTGCAATGGCTGTAAAAACACTGTACCTCGTCTGTAGCAGTGGCGAAGCCAGCTCAAAATTTTGGGGGTGCCGAAATGTTTGACTTTAGGCGAGCAACAGTATTTTTGTTTGGGGCGCCGCTTCTTAAAGCACAACATGACTAGATATTCTAAAAATTGGGGGGGCATAGCCCCCTGGGTCCCCCCTGGCTACGCCTGTGGTCTGTAGTACGCATTCATTATGTCTTCAATGCAATCAAACCTGACGTGCCATCACGTGACTTGTAGCAAACAAAATGCAACCGCAAAGGTGTAAGTGTGTTTATAGGACTAGGCAATGCGTTTTCAAGCAAAATGCGATTTGTCTGCCCTCTCGTTTAACATTGATTAATTGCTGTGTGCGTGTTTGTTTTTGTGTGCAGTGTCTGCCAAAAACATCTTTGTGTGCTCGGTGCAGTGACCTCCAAGACGAGGAAAAAATTTTATGTTCACGTTTGTTTCGAAATACTGAGCTTTGAAGTTTAAATTGCTATCAGTGATGTGATGGTTCGGACATTTTCAACTCGTGGGTTATGCAGGATGAAGTCGCAAGTACTTTTCTTGATTATGGATTCGTGGTGGCCTGGTGTATTCCGTTCATGTTATGTGTTCGTTTTATTTGATAGCTTTTCCACGGACGTGATGTTGCTTTCTTAGCCCTGGTTTAAGCGCCAATCATATAGCATGCACATAAATCAACTTTCACTAAACGTACTTGAAGCAACCAAACGTGAACTAAAATTAACGTGCAATGTCGTTGGAGATCTGAAGAACTAAAAATGAGCAGGGGAAAAAAGTCAGTTTTATCTACGAACTTCGGAACTTGCGATAAGCTGATTGGAAAGCCTTAGCCTTTTTTGCTTGCTTACGTCTTTGAAGAAAACGGCGATTTTTTGTAGAAGCAGGCGCTTTGCTGGGAGTGACGCAAAATGCTCCCAAACACGCACGGCTTCTGTATAGTGGACTGGAATGTGGTGATTTTCAAAGAAAATTGTACATAATAGTGAACGTGTATGTTCGTACGCTCAATTTTCACTTCTACCGTTTAGCATACGCATCGATGAACACCAGCCCAATGAAGATGGTTCAGACTCGGGAGAGTTTCCTTGTGGATGGTTGGCGAAGGTTTACTGGACCTTGAGATTTTTTGTTCAGTTGCTTAGCGACGTTTGTGGTGTGATCGGTCTCTTCCATTAATGTTGTTCAAATATTTTTTCGTCCAAGCCCAGTTGTCCTTCGGGATTGTTTTGATCAAAAGATGCATTTCATCATTTTGGCAACAAATTTGATATTTGTTTTGATGAGCTAGGTCATTGGATACGAACTAAAACAAATCAATTTTACTGTTGTATTCACAGTAAAAGATCATTTTTTCAGCAATTCTAGACTATATTCAGTGGTTGTTTAGATCGAAAATGACTAAATTTTTCCGAAAATGAAAACGAACGAACAACACAGGGTTAATCTTCCAGCGAGCTTAGAAATTTTGTAAATGTGAATGCGGTGGCGCAGCGAAGTACCAGAATCTTTTTCTTTTTGTCAGCAAGGGTGAAATCGCATTTTTCTCCGCGAGCAATTTCACATCCGTTTAGAAAAACGTCCAATGTGTCCTTAGCTGAGTCCAGCCGCTTCACAAATCTCCGTCCATCTGCAGGCCGAGCTCTAAAAGTGTTGCATGTTATCTCAAGCACAAACGGGAAAGTAGGTAGGGCGTGCCAAGTGCATTATTACTGAATTTGTACTGTTTAAAAAATTTCTTGAAACTATTCAATTTCGACAAATAATGGACCAACTCTGCGAATACAAGAGCATTCGAAATGCAACTAAAAGTTCTGAATGCTGTTGGATTCGCAGATTTCTGATCAAAGTTATGCGTATTCAGTTTCGCTCTGACCTCACCACACAATACACTTCATGTAGCTGCAAAGCACCGTTGCAGCTGTCTGTCTTCTGCGTCACTCCTCCCTATTTTCATTACAGTCTACTTCATGCAGAGTGCATTGTTAAAGTTGCTTTGAAGTGAGGATTTGAAGATATAAATGCGTGCGTTGTGTGCTCATAATGTCCTACAAACAATGTAAATGTCTCAGAGAGTGGTAATAAACTTTCCAGTGTCTTCTTGTTTACGCCCTTTTTCGTGGATAGTTTATGCGACGGGACTCGTTAATTTGCGAATTTGCGTCTAAACTCCAGGAGTGTTCTGAGGCAATGCCGATTTTTTCAGTTCATACAAGAAACTTTTTTCTTAGTTTTTCGGAAGAGATGCAACATGGTCATGTAATTGAAATTGTTCTACTTTTCCTTGCAGCATGTTGCACAGCGCAGCTTCATATGCTCCTTTTTAGGAAGTGGTATTCAGAAACGCTTGTCGTTTTCCTCATCTTAAAATATAAGGGAATGTTGAGACCGTTTAAAAACTTGTTTTTTCTTGGCAATTGAAGATATTTGCGGAATTCTGAGCGTGTCGGTGCGTTTATTGCTTTTGCTTGTAATAATGTTTTCACTATGAAAAGATATTGTCCAGTACCTTCCGTTTCTTTTCCAGTCATATAAAGGCTTTCTCAAGCTCCTTGGTGCATAACGCATGGTCTTTGGTGCGCAAGCTTAGCTTTGTCAGCGCTGTTGACTTTTCGCGTCGAAATGGAACACGTTTCTACATTTACATGCGTTGTTTGTGTTGTTTGCGTTTTTTCGCAGCTTGTATTGCGCAGCAACAGTGGTGGTTGTACTTGAAGATTTCGAACGTGGCGTTCCTTTTGAAGAAATCTGTTTTGCCCTGAGACTCGACAAAATAATATTTCCCATATTCTAGTGTTCATTGGCGCGATGGAAGTGGACAGAAGCGACTGTTAAGAAGTGGTTGAACTGTGATTACATTTCTGAAGCCAAATCACCAATCTTTTACTCTCTGTTTACCAGGAACCACCAACGTAGTTCTTATGATGCTGACTGACACAAAATCACCCATTATTACTGTTTGAGTCTACACTATTGTTGCCATCAGATGGTATAGTAGATATGAAAGCAACGGCGTACTTGTCTGAAAACTAATTGCTCAATTTCGGCCACTACAACACAGCTAGGTGAGCTGCATTATGGAAGGTACCATTTGTGGTTTCGTGCTTCTGCTCACTCTTAAATATCGATACCGTTTTTGCATCAGATGTTCGAACAAGTACTTTATACAATCGCTGTCTCGCCAAGTGCAGTCAGTGCTGTTTTGCGTTCTTAGTGCAATAGACGATCGCGAATTTGTCGTTTGGAGTACACAAAACGAGTGAGATTGCGTTTTTTGTTTGTTTCAATGCAAAAAAATCAATCACTGCACGCCTCGCCATTTTGTTTTCCCTCGTGCTTGCCATTGCCTGCCTTGTTAGAAATGATGTGCAACATTTTTGCGCCTTTGGATGGAGGAACCGTTGAAGTATTTTCTTTGTGTCTCGAATGCGTCTTGTATGGACCGGTTTGTGGATCACTGATTGCTTGTCTGTTGTTCGTTCATTTCCTGAAGTTTTGCCCTCGGAGTCTGTTTTCTTCGGGCACAGAGTGTGATTTTGTTTGAACGATATCTGCGTCATACATTCGTGTTCGTCAATACTCGTTCGCAAATACACAAGAGATCGTCAAAAAACGGAAATCGGTTGGATGTGATTGTTATTTCAATTAAAAACACCTGGTCTCATCGAAAATTTCGTGGTGTGGGGTTAATGCTGGGTTGTTCCATTTACCCACAAAAGCGTAACTGGCAGTGAGAAATAACTTTGTGTCAGAGACAAGGTCGCGATAGCGCGCCAGCGTTTCCAACGTTTCTGAATGCTTGATTTTTCTAATATTTTATACCAAAATTCAAAAACTGCAGGCAATTTTGCTGATATTTTCATGGGAATGTTCAGGGTCTAAGCGAAGATTTGTTACATAATGAATGGTTCTCTCTATTTGAAAGAAATAGTGAGGAAGACCAGTGTATTCAAGAACTGGTAAAATTGTCATTTCTTTTACTCCGCTAAAGTGTCTACGTGACTGTTGTACTCCTATCTTTCCCAGTTCTGTTTTGTTGCATATGAGATTAATAGGAAGTGAAAGAAAAAAGCTTTTCCACAGTGAAATTAGGCTTACTGCTCAACAGAAAGTAAAGCAATGGATCACTTTTTTGAAAATAAAATCCTGTAAACTTCGCAGAAATGGTGTTCTTTCATTTATAAAATGCTAGATTGACTGTCTTATGAAAGACGTTTCTGTAACGTGACAGATATGGAAATTAGTTTCCAAGTTTGGCACTGCAATGCTCTGCTAGTCTGTGGCCAGGTTTTTTTCAAGGTTTGACCTTAGCGACTGCTAAGACTTATTGAGAGACCACAACTATTTCATCTGAATACCGCGATGGTCATAAATCGAGGTTTGTAGTGTATTTTGGTAGTGGTCGTAAAGTTAGGTTCTACCCTATTTTGCAGAGATCGATGGAAAAATTTGAGAGACCGTTTCGGTCCCTCAAAACGCATTAAAAACATTGTCTATGGCCATGCTCAAAAGCACACTAGGTTAAACAGGCTTTATTCTTACTCTTTCTTTTCCAGCGTATCGAAATTTCATTTTTGTTATCTTCTACGTCGACATTGCTGCAATCGGGACCAAGGATGAGTTAAGAGTATATAATTTCCATCACTGCCCCATCAATTTAACTCCTGTTTTTTTCGTTTGTTTCTCCAATTTGTTCAACGGTTTTTATGCATATGAATGGATCAAATCAAATATGCAATGCGAAGATATATTTAACGACAATTGGCGGAAAGCCAAAGCCTGATTCTGTTGATTATTGCCTGGGCGTTTGAGGCGAAGGCTCTTGCCCAAGGTGCGCTATGGCGATTCACTCAGTGGCCGGGGATCGAACTCTCAACCTTCCAATTGAGAAGAGAACACTCTATCATAGAGCTAATCACGGTACGAATCAATAAACGTTTACCAAAACTCCTCATACTTGCCTTTCGATTTTGGATTATTTTTACTTCAAAATACTCACCCGTATACAATTTCTGGCTACGATCCTGGTTTAAACGTATTGTTATCAACAAAGAAAGTCAACGATTTTTTTTGCAGATGAATGACTCCGTCCTTACAGACAGGATGACAGCTTTATCGTATAAAGCTGGAGTTCACTGTAAGTTAATTTGTGTTATTAGATTTGTGCTGGCTGTTCAGGAATTTTTGTTTTTAGTGTTCTTCACATTTACAGCTTGTCGTTTACTATCGAATGAGGAAGAACTCAGGTTATAACAAGAGGTTTTTCGTAAAAGCCGTTATTACTTTTTTTACGAATCAATTAACTTTTAACATTTGTTCGAGAAACAACAGTGGTTATGATACCGCTACCTCACCTTCGACTGTACCATCCTTCGCCTTCTGAACCGCCTGTAATACCTGAGGCTTATCAACATCAGATGAGTTGAAGAACGTGAGCAAATTTTAAACCGTCGTCCGCCACCTTTACGCAAGAGAGAGCGATTGTGGTGAGACTGGATACAATCCCTCTTCTTCGTGGCGATTTTGACTTGTGTCCCCTCTTAATTTTCTCTGTGAGTGAACATCCTTGTTCGAGATGCTGCCCGAGATATTTTGACGTGTGGCGAATATATCAATGACTCAATACGCATGAAAACTCAGCTTGATAAAATATCTGTCATGCTACCACTGATGATTCGGTTCATGACATCTCCCATTGCGTACATGTACGCGTCTTATGTACGTGCTGCCTCTTCAACTTCAACTGAGTCTGGACTCTAGACAGGCTAACTTCGAACACAGGCCAAGCCGGTGCTGTACTAAAATCATTTTTCTGCTGTACCCATTCTTGATAAACAGTGTGGGGAATGCCTTAAAGAGTATTTAATAAAACGCGGCATTTTCTTTTCTTGTGGTTATGAGGTTAGCTGTGTATCGCTTGCGGTGTACAGTTTCTTTTTGTATGAATCACAAGACAAACGTTTAAAAAACAAAAAACATGTAGTTGTTTGCTGCAAACGTTTTCTGAAAAAAAACAAAAATGTTAAGCACGCCACTTTTTACAAAGCTGAAAACCGCTGCAAAAGAACCACCAATTACTTACCGGCATTACCAAAACATGAAAATATCCGAAATTATTTTTCAGCAGAATACCAGTAATTCTGTTGCTGTGTTTTACAACGATATACTGTAATTTTCAAAAATGGCTGTTTGAAGTACTTCCACTATCGAAAAAACTGTCGTAGTGGAGCGATATACGAATATTCGAGAAAAAACAGGTCGCTTTCATCGTTTCACAACGATGCCTTATCTGAAAGAATTTAAAAATTGTATTAATTATTACTGCAATAGCTCATGTACACTCAGTACAGCCGCATCGTTATGCAAATGAGCGCTTTCAATATGTTGAAAAGCTGTTGCTCTGTTTCCAGCATCATGTTACGATATCAGGAGCATGCGACCTATGTATAACGCGAATTTAATGTTTGAGTAACTAAAGCTTTTGTTAGTTTATGCATAACTTTGATGGAACGTATCACAACTTTAAAAACGCTTTTCATTGCATACTGTTCAGAATATACCTTTACGACCCCAAACTTTGCCCTGGACTTGCAAAAAACAGCTTTCTTTAAAGTGTTGAAACAGTGGCATAGCTTTGTGTGGACGAATATTTTGGACTTAGGCAAAATAACACTTTAAGTGAATTTCAAAACATTGATGAACTGAATGTCTAAACCAAGCCTTGTTCATTCGTTTTGGCGATCTCCTTGTTACCATTGTTTCTGCGCTACTTGTGTAGCAGGCATCTGCTCAGTAATGCGTCCTGAAACTATGACCAAACCACTTTCTTTAGAACAAGAAAGAAACGTGATGGATGACGAGAGCAGTATTAGAAAAGCAGTCAAAGAAAGTAATGAGAAATTTTCACACACAGCGAGCCATCAAAAAGTTTGACGACAGCGCACGCCTATAGGCCGATGGTATAGCTATGCTTTTTCTGGTTAATTAGTGGCTCTGCATTTCCTTATTTCAATCAATCTTGGTCAGGCAAATTGTAGTTTCGTTGCAGTTGCACTGATTCCGACCTACTGAGATCAGAAATGTTTGGCTTAAAACCTTACGTTTACGGCACCAATAAAACAAAATTTTGAAGCATCGAAGATAATTTCTTTCACATCATCGACTTTTGAGTTGCTGTTATTAAGCAATATCGGCCAAAGCTATTGCATAGGTTCTAATATAGGGTTACCATCAGGGCCGGATTAAGGAGGGAGCAACGGGAGAAATTGCCCTGGGCCCGCCGCTGTAAGGGGGCCACCCGTGATGAAATTTGATGAAATTTATTTGTTTCAAATAAAATACTCGTTTGAAACATTTTTGTGATTCAGAAGCGATGCAAGAATACAACTCTATATTATATTCCTATGTTGCGTTAAGTATCAGGGCCCACAACAGCAACTGAATTCTCTACAAGTTTGACTGTCTACCAGTTTTAGTAATCACTACTAAATAGCCTATAAGTATTTTCGGTTTTGTTCAATGCAAATATATTTGATTTCGCTGGTAACTTTTTCCTAAAAATCGTTTTTTGACATGGGTATGACCAAGCAATGTAGTGCTAACAAAAATGGTGTGGGAACGCATCCAAAAAGTAGCCAGTTTGAAACAGCTTCCAACTCGTTTTAAAGCAAAACGTGAAAAAGGTGTGGGAACGGCGTTCCCACCCCACTACACCCCTGGGTATGACTCTCTTGTCGTGCATCACGCCTGCACAAATGTCACGATAACGTTACTATTTGCGTGCTAAAGCTAGTGGTTGCTGACTGCTGTTTAGTATCAATCAATGTTGCCACTGGGGTCAGTCTCGTTAACATCAGATTGCTGCTTTTTTCAACATCAGATAACATTTTTACGCTACAGTTTCATATAAGCTAAATACTGTACTTAATTAACAAACCTAACAAAGCGCAATTACCATCGTTGAATCCGAAACAGAGAGAAATATCGCCATTACATGGAGAAGTCGTTTAAAATTTACGTAAAATGTTATTCTCAACGCAGCAAAGAGAGCTCCTTAGTTTGAAACGATAACCAAACATACATTTGGGTGAGAAATTGATGAGAGGAACTTAAAAATCATGAATCTAACTTATTTTCGTCCTAAAATGAGAGGAAATGTGGAAAACAAAAACAACAACCCAGTCAAAATCAGATTTGTCGACAAAACATCAGACATCATAAATTTACCTGAGAACATCACATCTGATGTCATGTTTAATATATCACAAGCGGCAACACCGGTATCAATGATCCCGAACTTCTGGTGCAGTCTCGAGGTAGCCGCAGCGGAACTGCACCTCTGTTTCGTTATAAAGGGTAACCTGTGGTGGAAACGCACTTTTCTTCCGATGGTTACTATCGTTGTGTTACATCGTAAACGCATGAAGCTATTCAAGCCACTTTACACCACGTGTTATTGCGTAGTCCGTCAGAAAACATTTAAATCT
>JGI24021J15306_10002652_pt1 | contig 19582 bp, 9 predicted proteins | sample Ectturendosymbi1_FD_15306 | JGI IMG/M metagenome (IMG submission 15306)
TAAAAAAGTTGGATGAAGATGAGCATCTTATAAAAAATCGATACAAGTTGTTTCTTAGCACGGCATCAAAGGTCGTGACACAATGATTAACCTGGTGCGGGCGAACACTCACATTTCTGGGTATGTAATGGATAATTCGATAGGCATTGTTATATGCAGCACAAAAACCACTCCCACACAAGCTCTGCAGTTTCACGTCAAGTTTATGCACATGCCCTGCTAGTTCAGCATCTATCTAGTGCATTTTTTCAAGATGGTGGGTTATGGTCCATCATGAGGAACAGCTTCAATGCAGAGAAGGCAGAAAATTTGATTAAAATATACCGATTTTATAGAGCTGAAGAAGATAACCAGTAGAATTTACTCAAACTGCTCGAATTATTCTTCTCTGTTTTTCAAGTCCTTCAAATTTCGTTGCTGTTCGTTTTGTTTCATTGAAAAATGTACAATTAACTGCACAAGTATGCTGCCTATCTTATTTTTTACTTGATAGTACATTCTTCAAAGGAAAAGTAAAGAGTGGGATTTTTGGTGGGTTTTATTGTTGTTTTTCAAGTGGGCTTTTTAAAAAAACTGGTGTTTGTTTTGATTGAGTCCAATTAAATCAACACTGAAGATAATTATGGACGTTTACTTGAATATCTGAGCCAAATTTCAAAACTGTCCTAACAACGGCCCTATTTGATTTTATGATGCATCGCTAGTTTCCCGTTTCGTTTTTTGTGCTAACACGGTCGCACACCTGTGCTTGCAATATGTGCTTCGTTTCGAGTTTCGTCATTGATTGGCATTTCAGGCGGATTGATCATGACGGCTCACACAAGCCCGTATCTTTTCTTCCCTTAGTAATTGTACGTATAACAACCACATCATCAAAAACGAAAGTTTTCTTGCGTGCTGCATGCATGCGCATTCTCAATTCTTACATAGTTTAGCAAGCTTCAAACTGTCAATCCTGGGTGTCCGCCATCCCACCCACATACCTTCTGATCGACTGCTATTCGACCAGACATTCGCGCAGCCTTGTTTTTTGCACTTGAGAATGGCGCAGACGTAGCACTGAGTGTGTTCCATTCCTTGTTTTAACGCGTTGCCGGATACTTTTGCAGTCATGAGTTGTTCTGTCTTAGGAAACCGCTGATATGTTCATTGCAGTGACACATTGTAGCTTAAAGCCAAGGGTAAAAAGAGTGCGTGTAGAATAATATGCACAGGGACGCCGGAGAATGGAGGCATGGTGAGGGCATTCCCCCAGGCCCGTAACTAAGGAGGGCGAACACCCATACAAAACTTATTGTCCCCCTGGAAAAATGTGTTGTAGGTCAAAACTAGTGGACACAGTTCAAAAAATGTGGTCCCCTTTCAGAAAACTCTTCGCCACCCCTGATTTCACAAGCTGGTTACGGGCCTGTTTCCCCTCTGCCCGTTCAAAAGAGGGGCAACGGGGGCGGAGGTGCCTTTTCATCATACGTGTAGGAGCAGGCAAATTTTCGGGGTGCGAAGGATTTTCCCTGGATTTCCCCAAACTTGCCCGAAAAGTTTTTTGTACAACTTTTGTCTCTAAATTTTCTCCCACAAAGATCGTGAAGACCTCTTGTTGGTGTAACCTCCAAAAAAAGGTCTTTATGTGTTTTTATGCAAACCTTGGGTGCCTTTTTTTGTGGTCAAACAAGGTTGGGCGATATTTTTACACGGATTTTCAGGGCTTTTGCCCAGATTTTCAGCTAATCAAAACTATTGGAGTTGCGCTTGCAGCCCCTGCATCCCCACCTCCAACACCGCTGCTTTTCATAATAGTATCATAGGTATTTTCATGGTTTGTCAAGATCGACTTGAAAAATACTTATTGCAGCTATTCCACTTTCAGAAAATTTGGAATGATTTTTATCATTTCTGTTATTATTTTTGAGGTCAACATTGTTGCTGAATAGAAACAAACATAATTGGTAACGATTTTTATGTTTCCATTGCCCTCAACTGTTTTATTGCTCACCCTTCCCAACAGAACCGTCGCCAGAAAGTTTTCAATAGGGGGGCTTTTCGTCTGTTCTGGGGGCTCGACATTCTGAAATTTAGTAAAAACTCCACCGATTTCTAGTGCTCCATGAGTAACTTTGATTGGTCTTTGTTCGGAGGGACTAAGCCCTCAAAAGACCCCCGTGGCGACGGGACTGCTTCCCTGGCGCTGCTCCGGCGTCCCTGAATATTCAAGTTGTGTCGACAAACTACGCCAAAACGCTGGTTTGCAAATGTGAATATGACGTCATATCGTGACGTCACAAACAGCGTATATCCTGTAACAATGACCACCATACGCCACTGTTCAATACTAGAATTTGGTAGGGGGGCATCCAATCAAGCAGTCGACCCGGGCATCACCAGACCTCTGCATGCCACTGCTCCGGCTCCTGCTCGGTTTAAAACCCTAACTCCGGCGGGAATCTACTCCTGCTCGAGTCCATTTGGAACTTTTAAGTTCTGCTACATGATCATTTCTGCTGTGAAGATGAGGAGGTTACGGATCAGGATCCCCGGAGTTGACTCAAGCAGAATTCCCGTTGTTTTTCGGACCAGCAGCCGGATTCACTTTTAATTTTCGGCTGCAGCAGGAGTCTGTATGGTCTTTAAAAATGTCATTGCTTGCGATCAAACATTGCTGAATTTCGGTTACATCGATGGTTGCCGGAGTTTGAACAGGATTAGAATAATCAAATTTTAAAAAGTTTCGGACCCCGATCCAGATTCAAAAATTTTTGAAGAGGAGCGGATAGGAGTCAGAGATAAGCAGTGGACACGACTTGCTAGACTGGATCCGGACTATGACAATTTTGTTTGATTTTTGATTGTATCCGGACTGTAAAATGCTTCCTAATTTTGGGATCAGGAGCGGATTTGGACTGAGTTGATGGAAATTAATTGCATAGTTTCTGTCATTAAAAAGCTGTATTTTGTTAGTTTTTTGGACTTGGATTTCAAATTTCTTAAACGTTTTGGACTAAGTTTGGACCTGTTCTGACTTTTAAAAATTCAGGACTTGAACTGGATCGCAAAATAAAACAGTTCGCTCATCTCCGCCCGGATTCTGAAAATGTGACTCAGGCCACCTCTCCAGCCTCCTGTGAAGCTATTCCTGAAAATTTCTTATCGCTTCAGTGAAATTCGTTCAGCCGCAAATTGTCAATATTGTCTTTTGTTGCCATAGCCTGCACGGACGCCTCTCTCCTGTGCTATAGGTTGATTTCGTCGAAATTGTGAAAATTTTGTCAGGATGAAATAAAGCGAAATCTGACGGATGCTTCCGCTTACAATAGAGTAGGTGGATCAAATTTTTGGTTTTGAAGAAACGAGCGTGTTCATTCCCTCATCACAAATCTCAACCATGCGAATCGTCACATGATACAATATGAATATAGGCTAACTATAACTTATAGTTATTAGTGTAGCTGTAGTGTAACCTAAGCCTAGTTGGTGATGCGCTGTACCATGATGTACGCGTTTCATCAGTATGAGTATTGCTTTTGCATAGCAAACAAAGTCTTTCCATGCGCTGCGTTAAAATGCAGGAAAGTGAATTTGCTGCTTCAAAATTTAGGAAAATTCATTATTTGGCTGGCAATCTGATTTATGTGCTGCAAAGCATTTGAAACCTTGATCGGAAAAATTTGCATGCATCGTGCGCCACGCCCAATGTAATGTAAAATGTGCACCCCCATCTGAAGTGAATTATCTTTTACTTTTTTCTTTTTATCAGTTAGCTCTTTACCTCAATGTTTTGATGTTAGAATGCCTTCATTTCTCTCACACGATTGGATCCCTTGTTTTATGGTGGATGTATGACACAACAGTTAGGATGCTGTTAAATTGTTTCGCTCCTACACCAGTGTGAGTGTGGTCATGTGCAAACACCTATTCTGCAACGCGTTACGGCTAACCATTTTTCTTGTGCTCCTATGTTGTTTGATTGTGACTATGAACCATTACCATGTGTCTGAAATATTAATAAAACATTATTATCATTATTATTAATTATTATTACTACTACATGAGTACTGTATAACAAATACCACTGATAAATGAAAGGTAGGCTATTCCTATTGTGTTCGTATACTATAGCACTAGCAGGGTAACAAAGGCCTATATTATTTGCTTGACTGTCAAATGAATTTTTAACTCGATGTCTATCACAGCTGTTCTTTGGTGATAGTCTACATATTAGCCAAGGTCAATGTCATTTTTACAAGAGTTTAACCATTAGTAAAACAGTATTTTAAAAAATTGATTGAAAAAACTTTTGATTTTAAAAAAATTTATGATACTGTAACAACCTCAAACACTTTGTCAAGGTATCTATAGTTTTATGAAGTTGTTAGCCCATTGAACTTTAGATCAGCAACATCATCCTATAAAGTTTTGTCATGTCATGATATTTTTGACAGTTTATATTCATACACTATTTTGGTATTTATAAATTTGGTCAAATACTGCTATGTTTTTTGGATCAAAACTTAAGTAGACCTTCAAACATAGACTGAGCAACCACAATTTATAAACTTGTGACTTATAGTGAAAATGTTGTTTGTAAAAGAGTGTGGATTATGATTGGCAAGCCACCATATTATTCACTATTAAAATTTAATGCACTGCTACTGCTGTTGTTTGCTGATTTTGTTGATTGTCTAGTCATTGTAACAGAACACAAATTTTTTTTTAACACGAAGTTTATGTTGCAATTATTTTCATTTAACAAAAAGCTAGAATAATTATAATGACTTTTGTTGGTATATATATATATATATGTAAGGATTGGCAATAATTTTATAAACTACTACTTTTTACAGATGATACCTCACTAATTCTATTGTTTCTTGCTAAAGAAATTAGTTGAGGAAAATTGCACCTATTGTAGAGATATCTGTTATTACCTGCTACTAAAAATTAACAGGTATTATCTTCAAAGCCATTGATTTGTCTTTACTACTACTTCACTAGTAATTACCATTCTTGTACTGACTTTGAAATGATAACGGTGCACTGACTTAAATCTTTTCAGTAAAATAGTAAACTTGGGCAAACACTGGTGAGGCAAATACTAAGACTTTCATTTCTGTCATTGAGTCCATTTTTCTATGATGCATTAAACACTGTTGAATCTATGTTTACATTGTATGAAATTACTACGAGAGTAATCATTTAAAACTATAAGTTTAGTGCTCATAGTTTACATATTGTGTGCACTTTTTGATTTGTTTTACAACTGTGGACTTTTTGTTGTGGAAATACTTTATTGCTTATTTGATGCACTCAGGGTAGCAATCCAGCATTGACAATTTGAATCATTCCAAGTCAGATCAGTCAATGCCTTAGGCTGACTTTTTAGATTTTGGTTAAATAGCAACGAAGTTATTTACAATCTTAATAAGCACACAAAAAATTCTAGCTTTCTAATGTGAGTAGTCTCTGAAAAATAACCTTATAAAAGTTGCTTTCAGACCTTAATTATGTTATTTATGTTTTACTTATGTTTTCATCCATTTCTGGTTACATGATAATGAAGATATTTTTATGAATTTTAATTTCTTAATAAAATGTGTTCTTCATTTGGCTTGTTTGCATTGTATGTATCCTGGCTTGCAAATCATGCACAAGCATATTTTGTAGAAAATTATGAGCAAAACCTGATACCATGTAGCTGGGTAGTTGCCACATTGACACAAAGTTGTCAGTAACATCAAACACAGCCGCCAATATATGCGAGCACATCAAAGGCAGCTGAAGTCACTGCAGTCATGCCAAACAAGTTCACAATCATTGCGATTGAAACGTTGATACACATTTTCTAGGGTCTAACTGGAATACAAATATAAACACACTAACATGGTTGTACTTAGGACCTGTGCTGATCTTGAATGTTTTGCATCACATTGCCAAAAATCTGTCATATTCACAATTTATTTGTGCAAAGTATTTCATACAAGCTGCAAAACCTTGACTAACTGTCTGCACAGTGAGCTGTACTTTTTACCAGCTATGACATTTTCATCTTTTCATTAATGAAGTGCCGTCGACCCTTCAGCGTATTTTGATTGCCAAGTTTAAATTGGGTCAAGATATTTGGTAAAAAGAAGTTGGTAAAAATTTGAATTTAATTTGAACGATTTCCTATTGCATTGCTTACAACTAGTAAACATTGTTAAGCTCATTTTGTACTCAATTTCCAGAAAGTACAGAATTGCCCTAAATAGGGACTCCGCAGTATGGTCATTTATGGAGCATCACCCTTTGTAGAGCATAGAGCAGAATTGTAGTTGCAGCTACTCTTGCTCTTGCAATTCAGCAATATATTCTGCTGTTTGTGGAAAGTTCACAACAATCACGTCTTCATAATTAATTTACAAACATCCACATATCATTGTTTTTTCTCATGGAGAGCATAGAGTAGGGTTGTAGCTATGATTAGTAACACTCTTGTAAAAATGGGAAAAAGTTTTTATATTTTTACAATGGATCTTTTTTCTAATCTGCTATGGCCACAATGGAATATCCTGATGAAATAGTGACAAAGGAAAGTAAATTTATGGTATAATTTTTAGAAAAAAACTTAATTTTTGGTATGGTGACTTCATTGAAATGAATAATAAAATCAACTAAAGATATACAAATAGACAAGATGAATAAATGTTAGGAGTAACAAGAAGTTTCAGGAGGTATTATTGCAGAGAGTGCACCTGATATTAAGCTAACATTTTTGGTGTGTGTATTATAAGAATAGCATAATACAAACCTTTGTTTTAACTGAATGTAGGGATATGTTTTTGAGAGATATTATGAATTGACTGATTTGACTTAGGAGCAGCTTTTGTTGATTACTTTTGTGTTAATGTGAATATGGAGATCACATACTTAATATTTATGATTGACAGAGCTGCAAAATTTCTTTTTCTGAGATGAGCCCCCCAGGGTTTCGTGTTTGCTACATTTGTGGTCGTGAATTTGGGTCAAAATCAATTGATATACATGAACCAAAATGCTTGGAGAAATGGCATCAGGAAAACCATAAGCTCCCCATGCATTTGCAACGCCAACCTCCACAGGTGAGTATTTAATGGATAGATTTTCAGTATGCTGCTCATTCTTATTTTTTGTTGTTTACAATGTGTCAAACAGTGCGCAGAATTATCTTAAGAACTTTATTTGGCTTATGACTTTATGGAGCATTGTAGAAAATGATATGATATCACAGCACAACTCCTAAGAATTTCTGTTATAAATTTATTGATTTTATTTTTCAGAAAATATTACTTTATATGACCAAACAAAAATGACTGAGCTAGAACGTATACAACTACTGTACAAAGAAGCATTACCAACGAAAATAGACATAAGAGACGATAGCCCCATGGTTTGTTGAAGCCCCACCAAAATAAACAGCTCAAAACATGAGCAAAACATATAGTATGTTTTGAACTTTGAAGCAAATTGAAAGCATGCATGGACCTTGGTTTGTTTCTTTGGGCAGCAAGAGCATGCATTTTTAGGCAGTGCATTACACTTTATTCAAATAACTTGGTTCACCTACATATTTTCCAACATACACAGGGTGCCCAAGTGGATTCAATTTGCAGGATGCAGCTTAGACCTATTGATGTAGTAGTTCCACTGATATTTTGAGATTGTTTCAATGGTTTCTTTATTGAATTAGGTTGAAAATATGCAAAATATGACTTTATGACCTAACATGGAAAATATTTTTGATGTAGACTTCGTAGGGGTGTGATTTTTGTTTTAAAATTCGTTTCATAGCTTCCTGAAGCACAGAAAAAATATGACTTTTATGACGTTAAATGGCCCTAGCTATAAGCTTCACTGGTGCACATTGGTATTAAACCGTTTTATGGAGTATGATGGACTTTAATGGCAATTTGGAGTTTTACAGCCAAACTGCAATGAAACGAGCCAAATACTTCTGATAGCCAAATCTCGAGAATGCCAAAGGTGATGCTCTTGCCAGTGCAAATGCTGATTATGTAGCATGTTTTGCACTTAACCATGCCCATTTTTTTAAACTTTGCAGAAACCACAGATTCTTCCAGCTTTGGTTACAAATACATCGAAATATTCGAAGGAAGATGCAGCTCTTAATGACTACAACAGTGCTGCTTGGAAATCTTCTCAAGCTCAGCTGGTACCTTGTGCCAAGTACGATGTGCATTTCATTTGGGTTGTCATCTTTAAAAAATTGAAAAGCAGAACATGCGCAAAAGTTGCTGCTGCTCGTCTTTTCTACACGGCTTTTGAGTTGCAAAAAAAGCAATTACTGAGGATTGTGCTAATGCATTTTCGACATAGTTACGATCATAAGCGCGGCCAGGGGGGCAAAAAGGCCCCGGATTTCTAGCATATCTTGTCGTTTTGTGCTTCGAGAGGCAGTGTCCCATACAAAATACTGTTGCTCACTTAGAGTCAAAATATTTGGCCCCTCCCAAAATTGTGGGCAAGCTACGCTAATGGTTCCGATTGGTTATTTTTTTGTAGTTGTGGAAGAACGTTCCTGCCTGATCGTCTTGAAGTACATCTGAGAAGCTGCAAACCAGTGAAGAGACCTGGTACTGCTGTGTTACTGAAACGAGCAAGGCAAATCAACAACGAGGTTGATGCTAAACGCTGATGTAAAAAGACTGCACGCATGATCTTATCCACTGATTGTAGCGATTTTATTTCAGCTGCAGCCTCCAGTAGTTACTCCCGAAAATACATACGCCTCAACTGATGCGTTCATGAAAGGAAATATAGGAATACCTCCACTGACCAAGAAAGCCGTTGGCGAACGTGGGAATCGTCTAGTAGTCAGACCACTCTCTTCTCGAAGCTCCTTTACCAATTCGCGCAACACTCGCCAGAGTAGTGGTAAGAGTGGCTGAAAAAATATGGAATGACTTGTCTGCGTATCTCTGCACGCAAAATTATTTTTTTTACTAACAGGAGCCATAATAATCTACGAGGCAGTAGGACAAAATTTTCGCGTACCTGCTTACCGCATGTGTCCTTGTTTTGATTGCCATGCTCTGGTCTTATTTGCGCTCAATGTCACTATTTGTGGAAGGAAGCTAAACAAATCTGATGTACCATCTTTTGACAAGTGCTACTTGGCTGAAGATGCCTTTCTTGAAGATGCCAGCAGTGGCGTGGTGTTAAAAAAAGATATGGGAAAGCTGGGATTTTTTCTGTTGAGAATTTCACAACAAATAAATAGTGAAGCGCCGCCGTTACTTTACATATAGAAGTAAAGAGACGCCATACCCCTCAAAAGAGCCTGGAGGCCGACGTTGCTCCGCGTTGCCTCTGAGTGCACAGCAAGATATCAACCAGTTTATGCCCATTTATGTTAAGTTGACTCACAACCGCGCTGTTACAGATGATGAGCGTCCAAGTACGAGAAACTCGTCAAAGTTGAAGCAGCTGCGTTTCAAACCTTTTGACCGGACGAGCGCTTTGCTGCCGAAAACATCGTCGCTGGGTCCGCAGAGAGCGATTTCTCGAGTCAAAACGGTGGAAGCGAGTTCACTGCCGGCGAAGTCATTGATTCCCCACCCGCCTGAAAGAAACAAGCAAGCGTCCCGTCCGAGCCGGTCTCTTCGTGAAAGATACAAATCTAAACCAAGTAAGGTCAAAGGAAGTCTTACTGGGATAGTCGAGTGATTTCTTGAAGAACAAATTCGGCTATTAATTTGTTAGACGTAGACAAAAACCACGAACGCGTAAGGTTGTCAGAACAGAAAGTGAATGAGCAGCGGTACACTTTGAGCTTTGTTTGTCTTGGACTTGTTCGTACACGTTGTACGACCGCCGTTTCTCTTGCTTCACAAGGGCTTGCCAGTTGTGTATTCGGTCCAAGCTGCCCCGCACTGTCTGCCAACAATGAAAACAATAATAGGTTTGTACCCGTAGTTTGTATCTTTGCGTTTGTACTTTTATTTCATTGCCTCGGTTTCGTGCAGACGTTAGCAAACCCGTGCTTAAGTCGTCTCATGAGGCACGGAGAATTGCCAAAGGAAGCATTGCGTGTATATATGAAATTACATGGTATACAACGCCTGCATTGACTAACTTTGTGCTGAACCGTCAGTTTGCGCAGAACGCGCAACAGAAACTCAATTTCACACCTCAAGACCGCTGATCGAGTAGTCACTGCGCGCAAACAATTCATTGTTAGCCAAGATTGGTATCCGAAAAATTAATGTAACAAATATCACCTGTTGAAGACTCACAAAAACAAAAAATGTAAATTTATCAATCTTGAAAAGTTTTGTTAGGTTGGAAATTTCAAAAGACGCTTAAACCTTTGGAAAAAATTTCCGCTCTTGTGAACCCATTGCTCCTATTTGTATCATAATCGCACCATACTTGCCTATAATTTCCGACAGAATTTGCGTATTTTCAGAAATACAGGCCAAATTGAGACTAACGGTTGGTGTCGAATGAATGTGGGGAAAATGAACTTTAAAATATTACTTTCTTGTGTCACCACTTCACCAATGTTTTGAGACATTGCAGTTGATTTGTTACCGTGACTGAAAAGAGCGAGTAGTTTTCCGACCAGATTTGCAGAAAGGCAGTGCAGTTCTCTGGGCAAGAGTTTTCATACTTTATTTTTGCTTATGGCCGAGTACAGTGACGTGAGCGTGAGTGAGATTACCAGATCGGTGTTGCGGTTTTGCTACTTACGCCTGATGTGTAGTTGCGGTACAAATCAAGCGCATGATTGTCAAAAGCTTAGTAGATTAAAATCTCAAGCATTTGTAAGTTGAGCTTAAAAAGGTGATCAAAAACTGAAGAACCGAAAGATAAATTTCCATGATTTTCGCGAGAATTGACAATAAAGAAAAGCTGGTTAAGTTTTAGTGTAATGTCCGCAATGTGCTTAGCCCATTTAATCGTTTCCAATGTATGATTAAGCTTTCTGCATGTTCACCAATTGCAAACATTGCTAGATTAAAATAGGCTAGGCGTATATTTGAACTATTTCAGATTAACACAACTCAAATAGCACGTTTGCATTGATTTGAGATATTCAGGAAATCGACTTCACTGTCACTTTTGCCGTTAAATACTGCTTTCGTTAAGCACCTTTGTATGGGAAAATTTTAGCGGGCACTCATGGTTAAAGAATATCGTTTGAAATTTTGCATCCAGTTTTGATTGCATTACCTAAAGTGTTTTTATTGCTTTTCGACATACTTGATGTTTATCATGCAATTTCTTCTAATCCAGTCTAATTTTTCAAGCAAAACCATTGCACCCCTGCTGCAGATCTTTCTGCTGCACTTTCGTGATTCCGCAATGCGAACCCTCAGCAAAAGCTGAGACGATTTTGCACGCAGGTTCAGTGTGAGTTTATGGCATTGATATCTCTGTAGTATTGACAACATTGGGCTATTGTGTGGCTGCTTGTCGGCAACTTTGCTGGTGCGTGTTCGTTGCTGGTGATATCCTGTAAAGGCTTTGTAATTTAATACTCACTCTCGTGCCACCACTAAGCTTCTAGAGACAAGGATTCACTCGCATGAAAACAATAAGCTATTCTCGCTTTTTGGGCGTATCAATCGCGAGCATATTTTCAAGCAGTATAGCTACGAAGAAGCGGAGCAGACGCAATTTAAATCCTGTCGATTAGAAATTATTAATCGCATACTTGTTAGGTCTAGCAAAATGTCTGAAACCGTACTAGCATGTCTTGAAAAAATTAAAGTACACCACCTTTCATGAACCTCAGCTCCTTTGAAGTTATTGCCTGCTTGTTTGAAAACTTCATCGCAGAGTCCAGCTGCCCCTCCCGCCCATTCGTTTGTTGGCACACCTGTTACTGACACCCGCACGCCTTCACTTTCAATCTTGCCAGACAAGCAGTTGGTCTCAAATAAAGCAGAAAAGGCCCTGAAACTGCTCTTATGCGTTGTTCCTTGGAGTCAATTAAATATCTGGCGTGTGTATTCAGAGTTTGTCTGCTTACATTGATTTTTATCTTAACCCCGAGCAAAAAATTATTTAAGTTGTTGTTTTCGAGCAGATATGCATTGCGGGCTGCAGTAAACGACTAGTTGCGAGATGCGGCCACCGCTATTAGTGGCTGCGACTTCTTACTAGGAGTTTGTGTTCTCGATTTTGATCAATGCATGGGATCCATGTCGTTTCAATATTCATGTAAATTGCCGTTGTGGCCTCGTATTACAAAGAAACACTCAAGTGGAAAACGTGTAGTGATGACGTAGTTGAAATTCCTATGAGAGATGGCTAAAAATGTTGTCTAAAAATTCTGATAGGTTTTGATTTAGAAAATTGGAAATATTTCTTGTCGTTTTGTCTTCGATTACAGGCGTATGACCAGGAAAGTGTTCAGGTTATGTTTCCCTTAACTTATATTATACTCGTGAAATGTTTTAACATGAGGCGAAACTTCAGTTGTGCAACTTTACGTCGTACGCTCAACGAGCTGCAGCGTGCTCATCGAGCAGAAAGGCAGTGAATGCCTCATTCATGATCGCGCAAGGCACTTCATTTTATGTACTGCACCAGTTCTGACTCGTCGTTCTTGCACATGCGCGTGTATTTACGCGAGTGCTTTGGTTGAGACGTGTACAGTCGGTTTGGGTATTTCGAGCAATTTTTCCCTGTGTGAAATGTAGGTCGCACTCCAGCAGATGCTTTGTTTACAAACATAACTTTTTTTCCTGAAAAAAAAAACACTGGGGGCTACGTACCGCGCAGATATGGAGACACATTATTTTTTTCTGACGCGAAAAGTTTTGTAGCAACCAATTGCTGTTCTACCTGTCCTGTTGTTCTATTTCAGTGGTTCTTAACGTCGTCTCCAGGGACCCCCAGTAAAAAATCTGGGGTTCCCAGAAGGAATGTCGAAGTGTTTTCTTTTAACTTTCAGATGCACCAACAACAACGACCATCACTTTTGATAATGCCATAACGCCGACGAGGGCCCCCAAGCCAATAACTGTAAGAATAGGGATCACCAGGTTTGGAAAGCTTAAGAACCACTGTCTATTAGTTCAACAGCTGAAGATGCCTACTCCATAGCCTAATGCAGGGGAGGGCAATGAATTTGGCTCGGGGGCCACTTTCAGAAGGCCGCGATGAGCGGAGGACCAAAACGTATGGAAATAGAAACTAATCTCGGTTCAAGTTAGGCTCAGCACTAACGTTTGCTGTGTTGAGTTGGAGGATATTTCAGATTAGAAGATTTTCATTAATGCTTCCGCGGGCTACGGGAAACGCTACAGCGGGCCACATTTGGCCCGCGGGCCGCTATTTGCTCACCCCTGGCCTAATGTGTATTCTTATAAGCTATAAGATCAGAGTGTCTGATTCTTGGTAGTGAGAAGGTTCCTTTCGATAGATAGTGAAAGCTTTTGTCATTGTGACATGAACAGTGCACTGTGATTATGAAAAAGTAGTTGTGCAAATAAGTGGTTTGATAAGTAAGGTGGGTCGCCGAAGCTGTGAATATTACTTGACGCTTAACATTTGTGTCGTAGCAAAAAAAAGATAAGAAGCAAGTTTCAGATATATACAATTGCGGTTACCACACTGAACGCAACAGACAGAGCTCCTTGGCTATCGTAAGGGTGGATAGGTCAACTGATGCTGTTTTACAACTGATGAGGATAATATAAATTTTATTAATGCTATCCTGTCGGCTGATTCTACAGTATATTTCACTTGCGTCATCTGTGGCCCTCCGATTTCCATACAGTACCGAAAGAAAGATTGTTTTTCATGACTGGAATATCGTCGCTGTTATATCATAAATTGCAGGAACTGTTTTAGGACATCGCTGTCAGCCGATAAATCTTTTCGATATTCCAGGTGAAGACGGTTTCACGGAAGACAAGGAGCGCATGCCGAAGTCTTTCAGTGCACTTAACCCCAGGATTCAACCTGCGGGACTCACTGCTGTCTCTCCGAAGCCGATCGACGAAAATGACTCGTCGATTCAAAAACAACCTTTCGACAAGAGAGGATCTGCGTTAAAAAGAAACAGAACTTACAAGTAAACACTGTGGGTTTTCACTGGTTAACCTTCTAGCTAGGCGACCGCTTCTGGTTATTTTGTTGAGACGCGATTTTTTTCTGTTTAACTTGTTTCAAAAATAGGAAGATCTGCAGGCGTTGAACGCAGTTCACAAATTGACTTGGCACGTCACTTACCTGGTTTGTATAATTTTTTGTAGCTAAGTCCGCTTAGTACTTCACCCCGTGTATCTTTTTCCTTTCTTTTAATGCTGTTTTGTGGAGTGTGGCCGGTAGGAGGTAAACCACCAACGTGCGGTACAAGAGAACGGAGCGCGAGGTTCTAAGTACGAACTAGCAACATGCCAAGACATACCAGTATTTCGTTCTATTCATCTGTAACCAACGGATGCGTAGAAGTAACAAGTTGAATCCGAAGGTTGGGTGCACGGTTGAGCAGAAATCTCACGGTCTGTCGCATTTTCTTGGCGGCAAATGCCACCTGCGCATGTGATCATGAAGTGCAAAACTTAACTCATGCAGGTTAATCTTCAAGAGAACTTACTGTAACTTGCAATATCCCGTGAATCCGAATTTTCAAGTTTGTTTGTGGCAAGTGGTGGACAAGTGGTTGTGCAAAGCTACACAATGCTTAGATAGAAAATATATTTTTATCTGTGCTCGGTCGAAGAGAAACATTTTAAGTAATTGCATGCCCCTTGCCACAGGTGAATATTGATCCAAGCAGTCACGATATGCAGTACTGGCAACTCTTCCCTTGATTAAGAATTTTAATCGAGAATCAGCGCCTCCGCTGCACCTTCATCTTGCATACGTACGAATGGCAACAGAAGTGAACACTGGGCATCATTCCGGATGCGGCGTTAACGCCAAAGAGACTTGCCCAGCCGTTTCATTTCTGCAGGGACGCCGGAGAGCGGGGGAATTACGGGAGCATTGCCTCCTTGCCCTTTCATAAGGGGACAAAAGTGCCTTTTCGTAACAGTATCACAGGTCATTTTATGGTTTATAAAGATTGACTTGAAACAAATGTATTGCAGCTGTTCGCGCACCCAGAAAATTCAGAATGATTTTTTTTTTATTTTTGTTATTATTGTTTAGGTCAACGTTGTTCCAGAACAGAAACAAGCGTAATTGGTAACGATTTTTTGATTTTTATAAGTTTCCATTGCCCTCAACTGTTTCACTGCCCCCGCTGCCGTGTTGCTGTTCCGGCGTCCCTGAATTATTGTCCAAACGTGCATCACACCTTCGGGGTTGGAAGTTGCAGCCATAAGCAGCATTGAAAATCGTGTGTGTTACAGTGTGGATGAAATGGAAAACGTTTTCCAAAGCGCTTCGGTTGTTGTTGCAATCGACATTCCGCCTTCAACAGATGTCAACCATTCCACGGTAAATGTAGGATTAATTGCTGATTGGGTGCTGTAGCAAGTTGTTCTACTACGATTTCCTAAAAAGTAAAAATTTCTTCAACATTACTGCCTTGCTTGGATTCGAGTTTGGTATACACTTGTATGCGCTATGCTTTGCAATTTGAAGAGGGACACTTTTGTTGTACCATGAATTTTACCGTTCGAGTCATTTCGCTTATTCTCTGAAAGATGCCCAAGTTACAACCGAGCAAAACCAAACCTGGGAGAAGGATACCTATTAGAGAAGGACTTCAAATGAAATCTATAACACCGACCATGAAGATGTTTCAAACCCAGAAAACGTCTCTAAAGGTTAGCAACTCTTCGTGCAAGTAAAAAAATAATGTCCGTTTTACCGCAGTCAGATATGTCACCAATTTTTCAATCCAAGCAATATTAGTTCGAAAATGTACTGGTTATCCCGTGTTTGCTTTATACGTTTCCTCTGCGCCTAGTTTTGGTGAAACTAGCGATTCTTTCGGACGCTCGACAAGTAAAAAATTTGCTCATCGGTCGATTTCAAGAACCTTTCGACGCAAATCTGCAGCGTCGTCAAAACTGTTGTTTGAGGAAATACTTCCCAATCGTCGAAATAGAAAAAGAAAACGCGACGAGTATTCCCACTGGTGTTCGCCAACAATGTTCGCACCACCAAGTTCGCTTCCGTGCGCGTCAAGTGATAAGGCTCTTCGAGGAAGCACTGATGCCCTGCGTGTTTAACCTAGAATTGAATTCCAACTGACCGTTTGCACCAGCTAGCCTGCCTTTTGTGGCGGACATGCAAAAACGGTCAACGAAACGATAGTGGCGTATATTTCTCTACTCTGACGCTTATTTGCAACCAACAACCGAACAACCTGGAAGTATCTGCTATTCTTTGCATACTCGTTGGTCAACTCAACTTTTTGGCTTGCAAGACGCTTTCGCAGATTGCATGGCAATTTCAAAACAAAGAGCAGACATTTTGTCTAGACATTGCAAGTATGCAGAAACTGATTGTGATTCATCAGCGACTTTCAGCAGCACTTATCTATCTCTATACCTCTGCGTAGTTGCTTAACAGCATAGTTACCACGTTTCAGTATCTCGGCCGTGCTTTTCGATTATTATCCAAGCCACCAGATCGAATGCACAAGGCACCATTACCCTCCCTGTAGCCGTCGCGTGCAGGGACATCAGGCAAAAATGATTTTTCGAATGAAAAGGTTCCCTTTGTACCTGAAAGCTGGCCACGAAAAATGAACCGTGAAAACATAGCACAGGATATAGGTGCTTCACAGAGGGGTAGGAGGGTAATGTCGAAAGACCAAAAAGAGAGGGTCACGCCGCCTGTGTCAGTTGAATTTTCGCTTTGCCAAATTTTACGGCTGTTTTTGCTTCTTTCCATTGCACTCATCTGTCTCTATGCTCACTGTTTCCAATTTCACTTAATGATGAAATCGTCGGCGTAATGTGGATTTAACATTGTAGACGATAATCTTAAGACGGCTGTGACTACAGGCAGTCACAACCCGGTGTCGATTTTGTGCATGAGTGTGTGAAATGAACTGGCGATGAGGCAGAATGCGCTTAACAGTTATTTAGGTCTTTTCCAAATGCCAAAAGAATAATACCGAATAAATTTTTGCCTTCAAAACCTCTAAATCCCTTTTTTATTTAATTTGTCTTTGAAAAGCTTCCTCCAGCTCCACCTCAGCGCGGTTCAAGATCTCCTCCGTTCGTGGTGTGCTACATATGCGGTCGAAAGTACGGGACGCAGTCAATAGCAATCCACGAGCCTCAGTGCCTGGAAAAATGGAAGGTGCAAAACAGCCAACTCCCAAAACATTTACGGAGGCCTGTGCCCAAAAAGCCAGAAATTCGTGTTATCACGGGTAGGTGGTATTATCAACCTGTTGTTTTTCGCTGAGACATTTCGATCATTTGTACCATAATAGTATTAAAAATTGCTGTAACAGTATCTGCTAATCTTGTTTTCGGACGTTATGACCGAACTGACTTAATTATTTTTCGGTTAGTGAAAAAAATTCGGTCCTTGTCCAAAAAATGACCAAAAAAGCCTTGATATAACCTGATCTGCCATCGCACAAACGCGCCACACAACTGTGTAGTGTGCACCAAGGTTTCTATTCCTGTAATGGACGTGCGTTGTGCTATCTAAGCGTGACCTATCATTCAAACATTTTGAAAACAAGCGCTATCCTGTTAGCAGTCTAGGCTTGCGTGACGTTCAGACCAGAGTCGCTCATTTAAAACCAAAAGTGAACTCACAAGATTATGACGAATTTCTGTTCTGAAGATGTTGGAGTTGCATTTGCACAGGGTAACTAGTGGTTTGAAACCTTCTCTGTCCTCGCGCGGGAGACTATAGTGGCTCTCGAAGATATAATCGGCCTTAACTTCTGAAAGGATTGAGCTAGAGCAGGGTTTCTCAAACGAGGCCCTCGGGGACCACGAGCAGAGGCCTTCACTTGGTAGCTTTGCCGTGATATTGCATAACCCAAGTGTCACGATATATTAAGTATTCGCCAGTTAAACTTAAAAGGAGGCCACGGCTCATGAAAGTTTGAGAACCACTGAGCTAGAGAGTCAGTGAAGGCATCGTCGGACCCTGGAGACAGCATCACATTCGTTGAGGTAAGTTCCGCGCCCCTGTGACGTAGTTTTAGGTGGAAATCGGTTTTAGTGTAGGCTAGGAAAACCAGTTACGTCCATTCAAATAGCCATAGAGCTCAAAACAAACGCGTTGGAACTTAACTTTCTACATAGAAAATGTCGGTAAAAACCTTAACTTTGCTATGATGAACAAAAAAGTTGAAATTTGTTTTTGTTGGTGGTCCAACGGGGCAAAAACCATGGATTTCATTTTTTTGCGGTTCAAGTCACTTTTCTGCCAGTCAATACCCACGAACCCCCCCAAAGTTGCAGAAGAGGTGTGTCTGAGTGTTTTGCAACATCCCACCAAGTTTCAAGCCAAAATATTGACTGGAAAATTTTATTCTTGAAAAAAATCAAAATGTCCACTAGGTGGCTGAGCCAATTTTTGGTCTATTTTTGCCTATATCTCCTATCCCCTTAGGCTAGTAGGCTAATCAAGCTCTCCAAAGCTTCAGAATAGCTCTTAGAACATTTTAAAAAACAAACCAAGTAATTACCCCCAATTTTTTTTATCAGGGCCCTAAAACGTGATCTGGAAGTCAATTTACCTAACCTACACTTCTTTCTCCCCCAAAACAACCCGATCCGGCTTTTTTTCAGAATATCCAGTTTTTAGTTTACCGGTGGTCGGCGAAGCGCAAAATTCCGGATCGGAAAGGGTAAACGGGATGCGGGGAACGAGTCTTTGGATTTTCTCTGAAAATTGCCAAAAAATAAGCCCGGCAAATGCACATATATGGATTTTTCTCAAAAATTTCAAATGTAAAGGTATAATTTTGACAAGTTCATTGGGTTCCTTGATGTCTCCCACATCCGGGATGTTTTCACTGGCTCTCTAGCCCGATCCGTTCAGGAGTTATGGCCGATCAAAGATAGTGGCCTACGCGGGACTTAAAAGGGTTAAAAATCTGCGTTTTCCAGCTATATCACTTCACAGACCATGACAAATTAAAGAAACGTGGACAGACATGCTAAGGCTTATGTTCAAGTTTCAGATAATAATTTTTGTACAGAGATTGTTGCTTTCAAGGTAGGGCACGGTTTTCTTGTAAGAAGCGTATTTTCGTTTTGGCTTCTCAAAAATCAACCACCAGAAAACCTGATATAACAGCGAGAATTCTGTTTATAAACACTAGTGGTGGTCGTCACTGTCTAGAGCTCGACCGATAACTAATATTTTTGCGTTACTAAAACCACAATTAAATGACAATACAAAGCATATTAAGCCAACTCACAAGAAAATGGGAATGGTTCACAACTAAACAAATACACGGAAATGTTTGCATTTTTGCAAAATAATGGTTTAAATCAGTGGTCTTCAACCTTTCATATAAAATCGCCGCCCTAAAGGCGCTTTGCTTGAAAATCGCCCCCTTCCTATAATTTTTCTGAAAGCAGTATTTTGTTTTGAAAATAATTCAGAGCTAATGAAATATAAACGGGCAATCTAGTTAGCACAAAACAAAACGAAT
>JGI24021J15306_10002654_pt1 | contig 19579 bp, 13 predicted proteins | sample Ectturendosymbi1_FD_15306 | JGI IMG/M metagenome (IMG submission 15306)
TACGCAATCTGATTAACAACTACGAAACATTGAAATCCAAATTTGTAAATGGAACTGATGAGATTACTGATCGGTCAGGGTGGAGAGATGACATGCGGTTTCTCTACCACCTGACAAGAGTTATGCACTTCTATGATGAACATGGCCGATTCCCACTGGTGGAATTTAAAAAACTTCACAACATCGGCAATGCTCGCTGGGATTCAAGAGCCATAGTTGCAATTCTTGCCTTTATAGTCATGCCAAATGCAAGGCGTAGGCTGAAGCGAGTTTGTCCCTTCATTTGCACTGCATGGGCTGACCGATGGTTCTCAGACCAGAAGTTCCGTGTCGCCGACTTTGCTGAGTTAGCGGAGGCTTTAGCGCCCTACCAATCAGCACTGGTGTGTCTCAGAAAACATTGGAAGCACGAGCCATCAAGAATTGATATCCCACGTAGTAATCAATGCTGTGAACGAGCAATCAAAGTGATGCAGGAAGATTATGCTGCATGTAAGGAGAAGAGCAACGTTCCACTTCGATTCATCGTTGCTAACCAACACTGAAAATCATCATTTTTTGACTTGTAGTGGCCTATTTTATATTATCTGTGTTATTGTGTTATTAAAGAGAAAATTGCCTTTGGTTATGTTATGATTGAACAGATATTAACCTTACAACGGTATTATTCTGGTTGTTGGTAGGCTTTATGAAAATTTCATTGAGTCCGGGGGACTTTTTTCAAAAATATGACCAAACGAAGGTCCATTCCTTTCATTACTACCAAAAGTTCATCAAAATATGATACAGGTTATAGAGGTTGTAAAAAAGTTATAACCTTAGTGGACAATCAAAATGATGAGAGATCATAAGCCCTTTTACCGATTGATCGCATATTTAAGTGAAAGGCAAAGCGGATCACACACTTCAACTTTTTGGCTAAGAAGTTATAGGTAAAACTCGGGCATCAATCATTCAAACTTCTCGCAATAAAACCGCGAATGTTTTGTGTTTCTTCGCATTAAAGTCATTTGCTGGAATAAACAGTGCGTTTGTCATGAGACTATGGACCGACATGAGAAGACAAACAGCTGCGCGAAGATGCAGTAAGCGCTATTTTGAAACACGACTTATCTTCGAAGAAATCGACCACTCGAGACAGAAACCGTCTAGCATTTCTTACTTAACTCACACATATGGATGATGGTGGTTTTGTGCAATTTCATGACGTTTGGAATGCCAGCACAAAGCAATTCGCATAAAAATGCTGAATTGAACCAATCAGGGTCTAGCTCTTGGTGCAGTCAGCGTAGGAAACATTTCGTCAAGTGTACGACAGCATGCATACAACGGTGCCATTGAAAATCAAAACAGGGTTCCCCACATTTTTTAAAATCATTTTCAGTACCTTTTCCATACTAAATTAAAAAAAAGTTCAATACCGTTACTTCTCTTCACATTTTGGAATTCTTAATCATGAAACTCAATTTTCATAAATAATGAACTGCTTTGCCTTTCACAAAATTCTGCTCAGATACTTCAGATTTATTTTCCATTTAGAATTGCAATACATTTTCAATACTTAATGTACATTTTGGCCAAATTCAATACTTTTTCAGGGTCTTGAAAACCAATTTTGAAATTCAATACTTTTTCAATACCGCGTGGGAACCCTGTCAAAAACACAATCAAGGTTATTAACGACCAGGCGTTATTTACTTTTTAACACCACAACATCTTGTAGCGCTTGCTACATTCGTGTACAATGTAACTATCTTATTGCAACTCCACTTGCAATAGTTGTTCAAATCTCCGCGCAATTAGCAGATGTTTCTCAGAACTGATCACCTAAAAGCAGAAAAACGCAATAATCGATCGCTGAAAACGCGCTCAAAAAATAAATTCAAATACATAAATTTGGTAAGTCTCAAAGCTGACAACCGAAGAAAACTATAAACGACTTTCATAGCTTATTGCGCCATACACAGTTTCACGAAACTTGCCTCAATCTGCTTCGATGAAGAATTAGTGCTAAAGTCCAGCACACCTGAGGAACTTGTCGCAACTTCACGCGTGTGCTCGTCATCTGCAGTGATAATTATTTACAAAGTGGTTTGCTTTCTGCTTTTCCACGTTTGTTTAAATGAAAAAAACAAGGCAGTTGAAGCATACGCTAACCTGAGACTGCTGCTGACCGCAAGGGAGACCTATCCAGGTTCAATGACGTAGGTTGGGAACGGTGGGATGGAGTGAGAGACGACTGTGATTAAAAAAGAAAAAGGTGAAGCAAGTCCCGGACACAGAACTTCCTGCGTGCAACATCAACAAACACGTACACGCATTTTAGATACAGACGTATGAGAGGATGCTGGCAAGCCCTCAAGTGGCTCAACAACGACAGATAATGATACTGGTTGAGGCGGTGCTGGAGAATTCTCGACCAAAACCTCCTTTTCCACTGTATCTGTGTAAAAAACGGTGTTTTTTCAACAAAATTTGCAAGCTACCATTTTTAAATCAATGTTGACATGAAGTTTTATGTAATTGTTTCGGAGAAAGAGTAGAACCGAAAACACTGCCCGTAATATAAACCAAACGCAACACATGATCTGATCGATGCACCAGCAGCGAGCGATACTTCTGAACAAGAAAAAATAAAAAACGGTGAAACTAAAGCTACTTTTCATGATAAAACTGTCCGTGCGAGCATTTGCGCAAAAAACTTGACTTGTTCTCCAGAGTTAATTGTGTGATACCTACTGCTCGTGACGAACCAGCATGGCGGCTGCTTTGTTTTTTTAACCAAGTACTAAAAAGCAATACTTCTAACTAAAGCATGAGAAAACAGTCCAAGAAAACATCACTTGTACTTTAAATTTTCTAGCTGTAGCTAGACCGAAAAATGTACTGGAAACTTTCAGAGGTTTTAGTGGGTAGTCAGATCGGAGAAAGATATCATCTGTCACTGAGCGATTTAACACGAGTCGAATGTCACGTGACAATAGACACAGGCAATGCAGTGCAATAGCCAATTACGGGCTTGAACGCAGCACAATGCCTGTTTCAGGTGATTGTGGCGAGCGTGCGCAGTGCTATTACATAATTTGAAAAAATTCACCAAGCGCTCTTACCGCACGGCACGGGCTTCTGTTTCTTCGTTGGGTTAGCTTCAGGTCGATCAGTACAGTTGGGATGTATCTTTTGAAGATGCAGAGATAATGCGTTGGATTGCCGATATAATTTACCACAGTATCGACACATGTGCGGTTTTCGTATGCAGTGAACAACCTGCAATTGTGTGGAAAACTCGTAATCCTCGCCACTCCAGTCTGGCACGGAATTCGAGAGATCAATGAAGAAAAACGCACTATACCCTGGTTTTGGCTCCGCAAAATCTTTTAAGATACATTGCTTGGTGCAAGCGCAAAGAAGACGGAGCCAATAACCACATGATACGGTCGATACATGGCACGATTGTAATAAAGCACGAATCTTTGTCAAAAAGCGCACCTGGTGTTTGTACAACGACGAGTATTCAGTAAACTGCTTTCCACAATTCTTCACTGAACATACGTAAGGTTTCTCACCTGGAACAAGAATCAGGTCCNATAACCATAAGCACACATATTTNGACGATTAAGTGTGAGAGCCAATGTGGTTAATTCAAAAACATGGTCACAAGCGCAATCCATTACAAACAAACTGTGAAACGAATTAACGCGGCACCTGTTTTCGAAATTTCACATTTGATATGGCTTCAACTCGAGCCAAGTAAGCACTCTCACTGGTTTCACATCTATTGGATAATAAAGTAGGTCATAAGATGAGCTGATGCACCGACACAGGTCAACTCCGTGTGGTTATTCCTGAGTATTAGTATTGGCGTCGGCAAAACCATGCCGATACATTCATAAGCTTGTGCAACAACTGTCTCCATCCATTAGCGATAATCTCGAATAACAATTTTGTTAAAAACTCCTAATATGAAAAATGACAGTCGCAATGACCTTTAGCAACAAATATCTGTGTTGCGTAACGTTGATGCCATAGCCAAAAGTAACGGTTGTCTGCTTACTTGCTTCGTTTGGGTGGTACAGTTTTAATGTTTTCGGAAACGGAGAATTCATTGCATATTGCCCGAGAGGTTCTTAGAAAGACGTTATACGAAAAAAACACTTCTGACGAGGCGAGCCCATAAAGTGTGATGCTCAACTACAAACTGCCTTGTTTGTCTGGAAAACGCGTGGTAATATCAACTACGTGTGGAGACATTCTGGAAATTTGTCAGCAAAGATAGGCTTCCCAAACTGAAATATTTAGCAGTAAAAATGCACTTGATGTTTGGAGCAGTTTTTGCCATGCAGCAAGCAAACATGGGGCGATTACAACACAAATGTAATTGATTACGATTACTTGCCACATTCTCGATTACGATTACACAAAATCACAATGTTACGATTACGATTAAATTGTAAGTAATCGCGATTACATTTGTCTTGAAACATCTTCAGAAAGAAAACAAATCCATTTACATAGTTTTATGTAAGTAGGTTATATTTTCAGACAACATATGATGTGAATCATTGCAATAAACGAAATTACTAATCTGCAAGGATTAAGCACCAGAATAAAGAAAAAAACATTGATTGTTTACTGAGATCTTCATGCAGTCAACAAACCATATGGCGCAACTAGAGGAGAAACTTAGCTGAAAGAGGCCCACTGGCCTCTGTAATGGACCCATTAGTCAACACTCAGAAAAAAAACTTAAGGATGGTGAATCCGGGTGTGGATGGCTATACAGTACTAAAACCCCAAATCAACGGAAAATAGTCCGAAAAACGCAAAAAGACGACACCGTACTAAAAAAAACTATTAAAAGGATACTAAAACCGAAATATAAACTAAGTGGGGAAGTGGTTTTTACATTTAGCTGGCCCGGGGAATCAAATCGCCCCTCTTCACTCCCATCAATTACTCCACTGCAACAAACACTTAAAAATATTGATGATACAAAAATGATAAATGTTTAAAATCTTTGTTACAGTTGATAAACATCAACGCTTCAAATATTTTATCAGGCAAACGACAGCTATCGGGCTTGAGCATTCGTCCAGCAACGCTGAAAATTCGTTTGTTCGTAATTTCAAAATTGCTGACTATTTCTTTTAACTGCGGGTTACCATCGTCTGCAAGCCAACATAGCAGTGTGCAGCTTTTAATTTGAAATGAACAGTGATGCTAATATAGCTGCCATCTGTCTATTGGACCAATAGTCAATCGTTATCAAAACCACACAGGTTTCGTTGAGTTTTTTTTAACCAGTAGCCTATCTGGTGGATCACGGTTGACATGCTAGTTATCAGTGTGGTGGAAAGGTACTGTCAACTTGGATTAAAGTACCTTATTCTTCTGAAAGAAAGTTAATGTATATAAATTACTGTACTAATTATGTACATAGCCTACTCTAGCACTTACATTAATGAGTCCACTTTAAATATATATAAATGAAACGAACACCTCTCCTCGTAATGTCCCGCTATTTTGTTGCCGAAGTGTGAACCCGTTTTTAAGAAGAGCTCCTATTTTTGTTGCTACGTCTCACTAGACTAGACTCACTACGTTACTTCTGGCGGTCAACAGGAAGGCTAGCTGGAACAAAGCGAGAATTCGCTACAAACGCTCTGCTTGCCCCAAAACTGTCTGGATTTGAACCAGAGACGGGGAAATGGCCTCCCCTGAAACATAACCATAACAAATGACGATAGAGGAGGAAAACCAGCCACCACAATCGCGGTTCATCGCACAGTGATGTATGGTGAAAATTTCCAAGTTTAATCGTGAAAGTAATCGTCGATTACGATTAAATTGCCAATGTAATCGATTACGATTACATTTCATTTTTAGTCCGTTCAATCGATTACGATTACTCAAAAAACTGTAATCGATTACGATTGACGATTACCCCTTGTCTGGAAGCAAGTCAAATCTAAAAACAGTAACCGAATTGCACACGAAACACTGGGCAATAGTCTAAGACTTACTACAACTAACTTACTGGGTTTGATATAGGAACGATAGTGTCAGAGAAGCCTCGACCACAGGCATCCCACTGATAGAGATTTGTCATGAACTGCTACGGCAAAATTTCAATGACGTAATCACTTATCTTCCCTTTTAAATCTTGTGAACCTGTTTTTTGCACATCATTTTGTTAAAAGTGGCCCACACGTTTTCAGGTTTTTGTAGCATGACCCGCAGGTTAAATCTAGTTGGACCACGCTGATCTAAATGATAGCTACACGCCTTGATTTTATCTAAACCTTCAGTACACGACACGACGAAAGGGTAAAAAGGCAGTAATGTAAAGTTTTAAATACATTAACATCACAAATGGATGACGGATTGAAACTCTTCCAGGGAAAAATGTGGAAACATTTAAACATTTATTTTGCAAACATTTTGCTGTTTCGAAGACACCAAATAAAGCATTAGTACTTTTCTATATGCTCCGCTTGTGATGAAAACATATAGTTAAAAAATAATAGTGTTAAAACGTATTAACTTGATAAAACAAGCTTATTTAACAGCTTCACGTATCTTCGTAAGAGAAAAGGCATATCTTCTATTGGGGCGGTGAACAGGTTTGAATAAACGCTTGCCTTTGCTGAAATTCAGAAAGACAAATGAAAAAACAATTAGATGGGCAGAAGGAAGAGTAACATTCCTTTCCTTTATCAGGTAAAGTTCGTCGGAGACGTGGCAAGGATCTTACCAGTGTGAATTCGCAAATGGTTTCTGTAGTTGGTGATGTTCGTAAACGACTTGGCGCATTCAGAATATGGGCACTTATGGGGTCGTTCCCCAGTATGAGTGCGAATGTGAACTTTGCAAATGTTTGACGTGGTAAAAGCCTGGAATGCACAAAAACCAACTGTTAAGGCAGTTATCGCAATGATTGAAACACGCAAAACAAGAACAGTAAGTCACTCCCATCAAAAAAATCACGAAAGTCACATATTGCTGCACTAACCATGGAGCCTTCGTGACATTTTTGACAAAAAGCACAGACAAGATGAATAAGCAAGCGTGAGCCCAGTCTGANCCAGTCGGTGGCACCTGAACCAGGTAATTTTTTGTGTCGATGGAAGTAGAGCCACAGGGAGATATAATTTAAAATCAAAAGGCAGCGACTCGACTTAATACTTTTCGTAACAATCTTTGACTTCGCACCCAAAACAATGAGCAAAAACGTCTGTAGAACAGCTTGACGTCTGAAACACAACGATTTTCCCACACTGTAATTACCTCCTATGAGGCAACGAAAATATTGCTAAGTGACAATTGTATTGCCCTTTTTTTCACCTTCCCGCATCCCTCAAACGGGCATTTGAAGGGTCTTTCTCCTGTGTGTGTTCGAATATGTTTTTGCAAGTCGCCAGCAGTTTTAAACGCTTTCGTGCATGATGCATCAGGACAAGAGTATGGCTTTTCGCCTGCAACGCAAAGATGATCACAGGTACCAATCTGAAGTGGCAAAGCCTGAAATGTACATATAAAATTTAACGCGAGGTACAATTTAGTGGCCACAATGAAGATTATTGCAGCCGTAAAAGATGCTTTTTACGAGTGTGAAGAAGCGAAAATGAACTCGATCGTCGATCATACTACCTTAATAAAACCAAAGGGTAACTAACCAAACGAAAAAACATTTCGGGTGAAGATCTTACGCAGTCCTTTGATGTAACAAGACACTTCTTATTAGGCCGGTGTGTCCGACCAGCATCCTAAAAAATATCCATATTCCTCAACGTCGCTCAAGAACACATCGGCATTTATTTGGCAGACCATAAAACTGTTTCAGCCGTCACCTTTTCGCAGTTTTTAACCTTCTGTCGGCGTCGTAAGTATCAAAGTGCAACATGTCTACATGGTAAACATGTCTGCAACTTGGTAGTTCTTCGTCGATTAACCAGTTTTGTGATGATTGAACTACTGTGTACATCAACGAAAATACCCGGGTAGCAATGATCATAATAAAACGTAGTAATTAGTGCCAGAGGTGGTTCAATTTTACGGCCTTGGTAATACAAGTGTATATTGCGATCTCAACTATGAACATTCTGAAGGTTTTTTTGACGGACTACTTTCCAGTGAAGTTCTCTCGTCACTGTTTGCGTCTTATAGCAAAACATGCACCTACTAATACTATGTAACAATATTTCAGGTTGGGAGTCAGCACGAACGAAAATACTACTCAATACCTCCAAGGGGTATTATTTAACTTCAGGATAAGAGATGTATTGCACAGTGAAACCTGATTATAACGCGCTTGTCAGGGTCAAAGAAACGCCATCGCGAAACAATTTCCTTCGGTGGTGAAAACATAAATGAGATAAACATGCCAAAATTAGGTCCAACATTTTTCAACTGTTTCTTGTGTTTTTAAAAGTTTTTGTTCGACCTGATTAAGGGTATGGAGGTTTAATGTTCAAGGACAATGGAGGTTTAATGTTCACTGCAATGTTCAAGGACCACTGCAATATTACTTCGAAGAAATCTGTCCTATTTGGCATTATTTTGTTATCTTGTATTATCACGCGCACGAGTGCATTTTTGTTGCGCGCCGTTAATTATTTGGCTTGCGTTGATTGTTTGCGACGTAGCGTTGGTTCTTTGCGCCTCCAGCTTTGTTCTGAAGTCGCTGTTCGGTTGACATCGCTCATGTTGTTTCATTTCACTCTATGTCGCTTGATCGTTCTCTGCGGACTCGACGAATAAGTTTCATAAAGCCTTCATTAGGTCACATCAAAATCTTTATCATACGTTCACACGTTTGGGCGTCACTGCAGACTTGTTTCCAGTGGTTAGNACACCTTGTGCGGCAAAAGCCTTTCTCAATAGATCAGCCAAAGACAAACCATCCTTCAAACGTATTAGGAAAAGACTTCACCTGTGTGTACGCGGTAGTGAGACTTCAAAGAATAACTTGTGGTGAAAACCTTATTGCAATTCGCCCATTCACAAACGTAAGGTTTTTCTCCTGTGTGTGTACGCTTGTGCACCTGTTACAAAATAACAGTAGAGTACAAAACCGTACAAATCGATGTTAAAAGTAAAAACGTTTCAAAAGTTACCTTCAGATGGTGTGCAGTGGTGTAAACTTTGTTGCAGCCCACATGATCGCACATGTACATCTACAATAGACATGCGAAAAGCTTGCATCAGTGAATCATGCATTCAAATCTTAGGAGTTATGATCCTCTTTCTTCCGTATTAAACTACGTTTGCCACCCACGATGCCCTGGTCGATAAACGACATGAGTAGCTTAACGATTTGGTGCCCCATTTAATCTAGCAAGATTGATCGATATCAGCGCAATGTATGGACGGTGGCTCTACAAAAATTTCGTTCTGCATTTAAGAGGTAAGAAACAACGAGGACAGTGAAGCAAATGACCGGGAGTGTTTTACACATTTGTTTGATAAAACCCAATGCAAAAAGCAAGCGTAGAGCAAGCGCACGTCGTCACATACTTGCGAACCAAGAGAAGGATCTTTTGCTGTTGCATCATGATTTGCATAGCTTTTCCAAACTGCATTAGCACAACTACAAAGCAACATATCACTCTTCAGAAGCAAAACTGAAGGGTTTCTACGCACAAAGCAACAAATAACAACGGTGCTAAATGCGTGTCTAGATCAACACGAGATTTAATTCCATTGAAAGAACACTGTATTGTCTTTCTGACTTAAACCAATGCAAGTTCTTTCTGTATTAGCCACGGAACAGCCATAACTGCAGCATTGATAAATCCAAAAATAACATTTTTTTTTTAAATTTCCTAGCTGCTTGATAGCTTAAATACAATCAACATGCCGTCGCAAAGTGAATTGACAGCTCACCTTAGTGCAATGACGCTCATCACCTGATGGAATCTCTGGAACTTGCAACTGCAAGATGGTGTCACTGTCAGTCGATGCAGAATCAAGCAAGCTCTTAACACAAATAAAATCTAATTGAAATAACTACAAACAGAATCGGTGTGCGAGGAGTAAATTTTGCAGGTGCATCAACAATAAGACCAACTTACAGTGACGGTGCTGCTCTTTGGTTGACATAAATATGCTGTAGTGCCGTTGTCTAAGTGTATTTCTTGAATTACAAGATTGCAATTGCCCAGTGCATCTAAAGAACAGAAATAGTATGAGTCGAGGAAACAATAACACTAATAATACCAGCAGTACGAATGCATATAAATGCAGTGAACCAAGTGCGTGTATGTACGCGCTCAACTAGACCAGAAAGTAAAAAGAAATAAAAAAAAATAGGTATAAAACAACACTCAATATTCCAAGTTGTTTTTTTGTTTAATATCAGAACCATCACCCTTCTGCACCAGCGACGGAAACCGGCTAGGCATTTGGGAAGGGCAGTCAAACAGAGGGGCGTCAAAAAAGTCTGCACTTCTTTAAAATACCGTAGAATCTCTGGTGGCGACAATCGTTGATATCACACAAGTGTCTTGCATTTTTGGACCAAGAAAAGGGCGTTTTTGTTCGTCAAATGTGATTTTTTAGGGAATAACCACAGTTCAAAAGCGCCTCACAACACAAATTCACAACACTTGTGAAGTGGGTCCAAACAGACGGGCATTTTTCACACGCTGCACCGTCACTAAGAATGTTGTTGTCCCCAACAATATCTTGTATCTACAAAAAGTGTGTGATTGAAAGGCACACCTTAAAACAGGCTGCCCCCTCGCGCTTGACACTTTTTTTTATAATGCCTAGTAAGATGAGTAAAAACAATGTCTGAAGCGTATTCCCGACCTGGTTAGAAGCAGAACGTTCTTCTTACACTAATAAGTGACAACTCAAGTCTCAAGGCAGGAGCCAATGATATTAACATTACCAGGCGCTGTTTGTGGAGTTAGATGTACGTGCCAAGTACATTTATAGCTGAACAGACAATTCAGAAACAAAAAATTAATGAAAAGCATTTGCTTTGACATTACTCTTATTTCAGGCAGTTCTGCTGGCTATCTGTGCCATGAAAAACAATCTCAAAATGGGATGATAGATTCACGTATGGCCTGAAAACATATTGCCCGGCAATATATTTAAAACCGCTACTAAANTATACCTCCAAGCAAGTATGTGATAATGTTTCAAAGGCTTAGACTGATAATGTGAAGAAAATACTATAAAGCCCACTAGACCCAATAACGAGTTAACACCAGCGTTTCTGGAAGTTTTTTGTCCCATCGCCCTCTTTTCATGCTTGACACATCGTTGTCACCCCCCAAGCCCGAAAAATCAAACACAAGTTAGTATTTTTAAATAATTTTATTTAAAGAAATCGGTATATACCATAGTTCCCAGTTCCGTGTGATGGATGTGCTTGGCGACTTCCCCAAAACTTCAAAATATTGGGAGACATTTTAGTGAGGTACAGTCGTAGATCACCTCGCTTATGAATTAACATGCGGTTTCTTAGCTTTGAGAGCGTTAAGGTCACAGCCGAAGTTAACTCAATGATCGCGTAGTGGTAGTGGTTGAGCGTTTTCGCCCCCTTATCCCTCAAAATCGTCCCCAAGGGGGCGATTCCGCCCACTTTGAGAACCACTGGTTTAGACCCTGTTCAACAGAAGCAAGACACGAACAGCCCACTGTCTAATAACTTTCATTTTATACATAATCCTTGTTGCTTGTGACGAGTCTGTTTATAAACATACTTCTCACTTTTTCAGCCAACGTCATCACAAAATTTACCACCAAAAAGTTGACATTTTATAAATTTCTTGTTTATCTGTAGCAGTTTGCTAAATTGTTATCTTAGGCCAACATTATATAAAAACGTTAAGGTTTACTACAACGGAAACACTTGTGCTGTATAGTGATCTATAATATTGAAAACCCAGCGGTGATAATGCAATTACCGTTTCAAAGCTGGGTTTTTCTTTTGGCTGAGACATTTCGGTCATTTGTTCGAAATAGCTTAAAAACTTGTTTTTTCGTTTTCGGATATTTTTCATGATCTGTGAAAGGTATTATGACCCAGTTGACTTATTTTTTGCGGTCATTTCAAAAACATTCGGTTGATGAGCGAAAGGAAAGTTTCAAAGTAAACAACAAATGTGCAACTTTCCCAGTAATCGTGGTACCAGATAGCTCGTCAGTTTCTGCATGATATTATTTACGGCAAAATATTTTTTTACTTTGCAGTTGCACGGCCGCAGTAAGGCGACGCACATCTCTGCAATATCTGTCCAATTCATAGTCAGTGTGTTGGGCCTAAGTTGCCTGTGAGTTGGGAAGATAAATTTAAACTTTTTAATATGTCAATAAAATCAAACATGTGGACAAGAAAGGATGACACTGATTAAAATTTGAATATACTTCAGAAAAAATAATCACTTGCTTGAAATATGAACAAAATAAAAAATCAAAGGTTGACTTCCAAAAGTTTACTAATGTATTTCAGCTCAATGACTCCTTTGGTCCTGCTTCTTGCTTGAGTTTTCCGAATTGTGTATGTTGCTGATAGCAACACACATATTTGTTTGTACATTCAAACGATTTCTAGATTCCTGCTAAAAAGATTGCTAAATCCTGACTCGCATAGGTATGTTGTTACAGATGGAATGAGCACAGCTGGTGCAGTTTCACAAAGTTTTGGAAACAAACATAGCAGAGCACCAGTAGTTTTCCAAAGTTTTCTCTCAAACTGCATTTGAAGAGCACGATTTGAACAACGTTCTATAAGATCTTTCAGCTCTCCATCATCTGTCGTTTTGTTCAAATTGAGTATAGATCAGCAAACCCTCTATAAAAATTCTACAATGAGCAAATGTTTGTTTTAGTGAGCATGAATATTTTATTATGGCTCAGTTAGCAGATTTCTAAATGAATTAAAAACTTAGTGAATTAGCGGTATTAGAATAAGCATAAAATCATATCAAAAAAAGAACAAAGTTCACATTTAATTCAATTAGCTTCTAAAAGGGCTATATGATATGCTCAGTACCGTTCCGTTGCAGGCCAAAAAATGTTGATGATATTTATTTTTATATTTGTAATCTGCAAATGGGCAAGAATGAGATTTCACTGCGCACATGGTGAAGTGGTTCTACGCTGTCGCTCACCTCACAGCAGGCCCGCACAACTCAGAAAGCTCTAAGGGCCAAATTATCAACATATATTTGCCGCGTGCCGCAAAGCCTATTTCATTTCGATATAGAGATTTCGTTGTAGTATGGAAGAAATTCTAGAACGACTATTACTTATTCGAGGTCGAGCTTTTGCAACATTTCTTAAAATTGAGAAACCTCTCGCGGGCCGAAAGAAAAGCTTTCGCGAGCCGCATGTGATCCGCGGGCCGTATGTTGTACAGGCCTGCCTTGGAGGGAACCTTATGGATTCACAATCTATTCTTTAGAAGCTTCCATCTTCCTTACGTCAAAATGACTATCAAATGACGTCAACAGCACTTCCAAATGAGCCAGAAATTCTTCACAAACACTAGGAATCCAACTCGAAGATTCGTTGTCATCGACTATTTTTCCAAGTGATGAAAAATTCGAATAATTTCTTCTTGTCGCTCGCCGACACCATAGACACAGAGACAAATTATCTTTGAAAACATGTAGCTTTTTATAGCAATTTGATATGTTCATATTTTTGCCTTGAAATGATACACTTAGATTATTCATACGAGTGAATATTTCACTCAAATATGCTAAGATTGGGTTGAATTCTTGCGATTGCAACTCTTCAAGCAGATAAGTCACGCTCGTCCAGAAAGACTTTGATTTGTTCTCGCAGTTCGAAGAAGCAGGTTAAGCTCTCCCACGTGAGAGTCAGCGGACTTCTGTGTTGAAAAGCAAAACTGTATATTCACTTCAAAGATTTTCACAAAGTGACTTGAAGATGCGGTGATTTAGAGCACGACCCCTAATCCAGTTAGGGTAAAACTGAATTAGATGCCAAAAACTGGATTAGATCCAATTGGTGGTCTTGACGGAAATATCAAAGACTTTCTTCAGTTTCGGGGGCAAGATACAATGACAAAGCATGACGATGAAGGAAACAATGAGTACCTTGCAAGTGTGGAATATCCTGTTTCATCAGCGCAGAAAACCCAAATTTTTTCCCAGCAGGGCAGGAACGCCATCAGTGCACACAGAGACAATACTTTCAATATCCAATTGTTTTGGCAAAGAAGTCTTTCACCAACTCCAACGCAGCTTTTGCTTTGGTGGTTGTTTTCAGTTCCTCACGAACTAGTGTTTTTTTCGGTGATAGATCATATTTCTTTTAATGACTGAAAATATAGACCAGTGAATACTGTTACAGCGAGTTTTAACACTTATGGGACAAATGATCAGAACGTCTCAGCGAAAAAAAAACAGCTCACAGAAAACGAAGTTTTGCTTTAAGGTACCATCATAGACATACCTCATCACTGCAATATGTTGACTGCAATTCGACACATCGGTAGTCTTGTCTAACTGGAGGGTAATTTCAAGGGCCTAGCCTTCATATGTGAGATAACTTGTTCTAAAATATCTCAACTCCGTTAGCAATTCGGCTCTGAATAACCTTATTCATAGCGGCACTGATTCAAGCCTTTTTCTTGTTTCTTTCCGAGAATAGTAAAGTAGTCATTTCCAACACATGGTTTAATAGCCTCTTCTGCAATAATGTGAGCTTCCTTAGACTTTGCTACTTTCAACGCTTGGTGCGAAGCCATCAGTAGTGGTTTGCCAACAGATCCAAAACCCAATCATTGAAGGATTGTCAGAAAATCAAAACGGGCTCTTTTAGCTCGCAAAGATTGTTCAGCATGGCCCAAAAAATCAGCCCCGCCATGTCGGTTTTCGAATAGTTCTTGCAGCTTAGATGGCTTCAAATTTGCGTTGGAGAAAACAGTTTCACAGAGCATGCTCAAAAACTTTTGCAAACACTTAGTTTTTCCAAAGCAAGTGAAACCAAAGCGAACGTAGTCATCATCCCATTTCCTTTTCTTCGACATGATGAACGGTTATCATGATAATCAGAAAAGCTTCTATTATTATTTCCACTCGTAATTACACAGAGCAGACCTTCACATTTCTCCAAATTAAACCCTGTCACAACAGCAACAATTCACTCCAATATGAACGGCAGGAAACACGACTCTTCCCCTCCACTTCATGATCGATTCACCTCCGAATTACTTTCGAAGAATGATGGAATGCAGAATTCACTCGTATATATACTACACTCAGACTACCCTAAAATTGTCAAGAGAAATAATTACCACGTCACAAAACACAATGCCATGCCAATATCTAGTTTATTCGAGTAAAAACTACAAGCTCGCAAATAGGAAGAATAGATTGCAGTTAATGTTTACGCGAATAATTAATATCGCGACACATAGGTTTGAACGAACCTCACGTTTTTATCTATATCCGCTGCAAAAGAAAACATAAAAGGCGCAGGAGAGTAAAAACTCGACTAATTTCCTGTCATTAAGACATACGCTTTTTGAACCCCTGGAATGATGTCTTGCCTGCTGGTTTGGAACAACTGCCCTGAAGTGTTGCTCTATGCATAAGCAATAAACTTGAACAAAAAACTGACCAGTTTTGCAAAAACGCGGAAAACAGAGAACCGTACAAGCGAATAAAGGGACTGCGTTTGTGATTGCCTGAGCAGTTCTCATGCGCAAGAAAGACGGAAAAGCAGCATTGTAACGAAGGAATGGCGTTGTTGATACTAGTCAGGAACAGAGGCCCAACGGACTCGTAATCTCTGCACTTCAACGAGGTGTAAAATATAAAGCAGTGATTAGAGCGGGTCTTTTGCACGTGTTGGCAATTTAGCCATTTTTGTCTAGATTCAGCCTAATTTCAAGGTGTTCAGCCAGAAAAATTTTAATGTAGAGGCAGCTATAAGCTATATTTCAGCTGACTGTTTTTTGAGAATTTGGCCATTCTCTTGAAAATTTAGCCTGATATTTCAAGTTTTTTTTAATCGACATTTCCTAAATTGGCATTGGCAACGCATGCGGTGTAGGCTACAGAACCTCATTTGTGACTAAACACCACGAAGAACGTTGAAACCTGCTTCAGTTTTGATTTTTCTCTGCCTTTTCGCCTTGACTGGACACAAGGCTTCGAACTAAGAGCGTATGCAAACTGAAGAAACAGTAGCTACACATTGCCCAATGGAAGAATGAATGTCTAGAGCTAGTTCAAGAGATGCTACATCATCACATGAGCCAATACGGGATGGTGTTTTGATTGCATTTTTGAGAAAATAGAAGTGAAGAAAATAAACTATTTGACATGGGCAGTTGCCTGATATTTTTCTTAATTTATTTTTATATTGTCTTTCATTTCTCGTTGAAACAAACCCTTTCCTGAGATATAATTCTGGCAGAAATCTTTCTAATAGTCCTTTGGACTGATACCGGCATGTTAAAGAATATGAAAGTGTTAATCCATTGAGCTCAATGCTGGTCACGGTAACATTACTTAAAATGTTTAAACATTCATTTCAACATACACATTGGAGCTAAAGACTATGTTTAACAGAAACAATAGTTAGATTTGCATGTGGCCTAGTCAATTTGCACTCCTTTTGGTTGTTAAGTATGGTGCAAAATGAAAAGCTAGTGCTTTGTATATTATTGATATTCATGGGCTACTTTGCTTTTAGAAGTCAGAACACAGAGTATTTTGACTAAATGGGTAATTGGTGATGCTTGTAGTGGCTTGTAATGTCTGAATTCCTGATGTCAATTGTATATAACAGCTATGCAAACAATGTATCAACAGCTAAAGTACCTAATTGTTTATCATTGACTGTTGTATTTGCAGGTAAAATCTCAGCCATTCTTTAGTCACGTGTTCATGATAATCTAGCAATTTATAGTTATGATGTGTGGGCAAGCTAGCCATTTTATATGAAAATATATTAGCCACACGGTTTTTTACTGTTTTTATTTCTATAAGCACCAAAAAGGAATGCATTTTTATCAAAGAAGCACCATTCACCAGGGTGTTACAGACGCTTGGAAGATGCAGTTGCCTCCTGGATCTGCCACTGTTCTGCACCTACCTTTGACGTTGTGGTACAACAAAGCAGTGGATCCATCATCGAGTTGAACTTCTTGACCATCATGAAATGAAGTAACGGATTCTGTAGCAGGAGCAGAAAAATCGGCAAATTTCTCACCTAAAAACATTTGTCAGCTGAGAAATTCCATAACATTTTTGTAATAGTATGCATTTGCTTCGACGAAACACAAACTTATTACCCACTTGAAAGAAATATTAAGAAGTTACTCCTACTCACTACTCTCATCACAAAACTAATAGAAGTCAGACGAATAACAAAAAGCATGTTTATTGGACAATGAATGCTGGTTTATGCTTTTTGAAAAGTTGAAAAGGTGAAGAACCAAAGTTTGGTCCAGCAAGTCACTCAAAGAAAAGCAGCTTTCAAGGACACAACCAGTAGCTCAGTACAATTATATATGGCAATGCATGCATATATTACATGTAACAATCTGCTATATACCAACCAAAGTGGTGCAGTTGCTTGACCACATGATATTACAGGTAGACTGGGTTTGAATTGAAAAATGGTACTTGCAGCCTACCCAGCCTTGCGTTCAGCATTAATGGGTGGGAGAAAAGCAAAGGTTTGCACATGGAGCTGCCACTGACTTGACTTGCCACCAATACACTAACAAACTTGAAGCTACTTGCATAGTGAATACCTATGCATGCAAGAAATGCATACAAAAACACTTCACTAAAATCAAGCTGAACAATTAAATGCAAACACCATATACTATTTTACAGGAGATATTCCAATAAAAACAAGCAGTCAATAAAGTACCACCTGAAACTTGAAATAACTTTCCACGATGCTGATTGATAAAACTTTGTTCGTCTTATTAGCTCTACATTGGAAGTATAACCTCTGCAGTCATAAGTGTTATATGTCTGCAATTATAAGCGATGGAGTGTCTGCATAACATATGCCACCATGTGACAAGTTGAATCTGCAGATAGGGACCACAAACAGAAAATATATCAAGAGCCTTCATGATATAAACATATGGGAATCAAGTATCAATGGAGTAACCTAATTGTGTGAGCTCGAATCTCAAGTCTCTGGGGCAGGGGTCGGCAACCTGCAGCTCTGGAGCTGCATGTGTCTCTTTAGTCTCTTGCAGGGGCTCTCTCTGGTTTTGACAAAACTTGGAATTTAAATTTGCATTTGATTATGATTATATACTATTAAAATTAAGTTGAGTACAATTTAGCTTATGTCCATATGAAGTCGTATGAAAAATGAAACAGTATCAATGCTTTGTGACTCTTCACTGGTCAGTGGTCATATCAGCTGGAAAAACAAGTACAATGGCTCTTTTGTCAGAAAAGTTGCCAAACCCTGCTCTAGGCAGGGTTGATAAAAATCATGATTTTTTTCAAATCAAGATAATCTGATTTTTTTGATCTACTGTGTAAAAGGTAGCCACCAAACAAGTAGTAATTTTAAATTTTAAAAAGTTTGTTTTAATATAACTTTTTTGTGCTGTGTTTCTTCTAGTACAACAACAGTTGTTATGATTGATAAAAGTTTAATCTCTTTTGTATCTTGTGTTGTCATAAGTCTCTGCCTTCTGTAATAATAAGTGACACCAATTGAAATACCAATTAAATGTGTCATACAAATCACACAAAGATTCAAAACTTCATATATGATTTTTTGCTTGTTTTTGTTGATTTTATCACTGATTTAAATGAAACGATTTAAATCAATCAACCCTGACTATCAATAGTTGAACTTTCATCCAAACGTTTTGCGCTTATATGCAAAATCCTTTAATACCAGTAAGTTCAAAACACCAGTACCAGTGCACAAAATGAAATATTTATTGAAATGCCAATACTGAAACTGCCAGTTCAGTAATTTCATTGACACTCATGGCACACATGCATAAAATGTTAAAAACCTATAATAATAATAATATATCTGTTTCATGAATCAAAAATATGTTATATAACTATGTTTACAGTGAACAGCCTTCATATTTAATAGAATTTAAATGTAATTTTCACTCCATGCCAATCTACACTCTCAAACTTATGGCATTCTAACAGTTACGACTTCCGAATCTGCAAGGGTTAGTGATTTTAGTCCATATGCCATTTTTGCAGTTAACACCTTGGCGTCTGGGTGGTTTTGGCAATTTTCGCAAAAAAAACAGCAGTTTTCGGTTGACTTGCCAACACCCTAGCTCCTCCGCTGATTGCGCTAGAGAGCTGTTCAACGGCTCAAACGGATCGGCCAGCCTAGTAGATTGCACTCAAAAAAAAAATTTTTTGCCTGGGGGGTGCGGGTTTTTTGTGAGTGACGTCATAAGTGAAGTAGTTTTAGGGTCATTTTGGCTCATGTTGCCTGGCCTGGGGCCCAACCACTAGGCCAAAGTGTTTCGTTAAAGTTTTCATTGGAAACTAGACTCGAGTCAGAGTCTTTTGAGCCTTTGATCGACTTTCTAGCATTTCTGGTTCAAAAGTTATGATCTAAAATA
>JGI24021J15306_10002655_pt1 | contig 19568 bp, 10 predicted proteins | sample Ectturendosymbi1_FD_15306 | JGI IMG/M metagenome (IMG submission 15306)
TACAGAAACGTTTGGATTTAAAGGACAAGTTACTTTATTACTGGGATGAAGATACTACATTTGCGACACTGACTAGAGCAAAGATTGAAAAAAGCATGAAGGATGCGGATCATTTTAATGCAACGCAGTTGCCAGGACATTTGCCTGACAAGGAAACCAATCATCATTGCATTATGCGGCGCAATGAAAGACAGAGACCTGTGCCATATGTCATGGAGCAAGTTAAAAGCTCAAAAGACTGAGTAATACTGAATGTGATGTACATTTGTGTAATTTCGTCTTATGGTAATATGGCAATGTGTATGTTTATCGTATGTTGATAAAAAAGATGGCAGTTTCCAACTAGAAAAGGGGGGACAAAAGTGAATTTAAGCTAAAACTGTTTCGGAGGGAATGCTAGAATGCCTACGTGACAAAAAGTGCATTCTGAACAAAGACAAAAACCACATGATCAAAATGCACCAATGAAAAGATTACAGGTCAAAGTAGGTGAAGAAAGAGACCACGTGCTAAATCACGCCACCAAATCGAACAGAAAAAAGTAGACAAATCACGGGAAGCTCGTGAACATCCGAGCCAGGATGTGCGTTGTTCCGGTGCAAAATTGACTATGACGGAAAAAGCTAGTACTCATAAAATTGCACTGGGGGTGCAAAATTGAACATTACGGAAAGAGCTAGTACTCAGAGAATTGCACTGGGGAGTTAGTTGATAAAACTGAATTAAAATGAATAAACAAGGTCAGGATGTGGTTTTGATAGCACCGCTTTACGTCAGATTGATCATGTGACCTGAACAAAATAGCGTCGACCGGATCTTAATGTCGATCGGCGACGTCGCGGCAGGTGGACTGGGGGTACTAAAACTCGGACGATAAAAAGTAAAAACCAAAATCCAACAGGAGGTTGTTGGCGCACTTAGAAAAGAGGACGATTTCCTCAACCCAAAAGCTTGGTCAAAAAAAGCCAGGCAGGTCACACTATAAATTACAGAGCATGCGACCTGAAAAAAGTTAGTTGATTTCGGATGCGAAACGCAAACGTAACATGCTGATGGTCAATGCACGCTAAAAATCGGAAAACAATAAAGGGTAAACTTTGTCAGAGGTTAGTATGGATTTAGAACTTATTTTCGAAATTGAGCATGAGTGTAAAATTTTAAATGAGATTCAAAGGGTTTTAGATGACATGATACAGAAGGAAACTGTCACCTTTTTGGACGATGCTGTTTTGGATGAAATTGTTAACTATCTAAAGGAACTTGTAAGTAAGATTGCATTGAGACTCAAATCGTTATAAAACTGCGTAAATATCAATCAGTAAAGAGAAATCATTGTAAAATGCGCTCAATAACTTGTTGTGTTATAATTGCATTATTTTTACGAATCAAATATGTGTTGAATGGCGAACCGTGGATGATGGGAATACAATTGCTCGTATGTTTAAACACTCAGGGGATTCCGGTGGTTGTCCTTAAGATAATTGCCGTAAGTCTGCTGGGCTAGCGTTGTTGTCTACTGAGAACAGAATAAAGATTATCTATGGCACGCTTTTCTATGGCGATAATGCAATAGTTAAGCGAAAAGAACCTACAAACGGATATTTGGGAATTCAGGGTCATGAGCGATAGTGACTAATATTCTCAAATTTTGCACGCCTTGTTTTGCCAACAGGCAGGCAAAAGCGAGACGTCACCTTCTAAAGGGGCAAGTCTCGGTTCAAGTTCGTCTCAGCAAACACTTGCAGTACTGTGATATTTGGAGGAAGTTTCAGATTTGAAGATTTTTCGTGAATGTTTCCGCAGGCCACTGAAAACGCTGTGGCGGGTCACATGTGGCCCGCGGGCCGCTAATTGCCCACAACTGTGCTAGTCAATAGTCATCTTTAGCATAACCTACAGCTAATCTAGCGCACTTCATTNTAAGCCTACCTGACATGNAGGNTACGTTTTACGGTTAGGTTTGCTGTTTTGGAATTTACGCTGTCACTGAGTGCTCTAACCCAACCTGTAGTCATCTGCGTTGTAGGTTCGTTGTAGCATTACTTTAATGGCTTCGCTTAACTACAGTAATAACATGCGCTCTAGCCTACTCATTCTTAAAAGCTTGTAGGAAAAATAAAGTGTGATCTGCAGCTTCAACTTTTGTCCAAAGTCTGCTCAGTCCCGTCGCCACGGGGGGCTTTGGTAGGCTTAGTCACCCAAAAAAAGCTACAATCACCCAAATTGAAACATGAAACACTATAAATCTGTGGAGCTTTTGCCTATTTTTAAAATTTCAAGCTTCCCCACACACACGCAAAGCCCCCGTATTGAAAACTTTCTAGCGACGGTTGTGAGTCTGCTGCTTATATTTTGTCCACAAGAAGCCCAATTTTACCCAAATGAAACAAGTGTTTAAATACTTACGTGTGTACTGGCATGGCCAGCCCAAAATTTTGAGTGGGTCAAAAATTTTGATTTCAAGCGAGTAACAGTATTTTGTTGGAGATACTGCCCAAGCACAAAATGAATAGAATCTAAAAATTTGGAGGGGCCATGGCTCCCTGGCTTCGCCTATGTACGTGTGGTGTATATAACGTATATGCAATGTAATTATTTTTTTAATATAAAACTTGTTTATTGGAAGTTTCATTTATAGTGAAATAAATGCATTCGGACTACCCAAATTCAGCAAAATAAGCTTTGCATTTAATATTTTCGTCCCTATCCCTGTGCAAGAAATGGTTTATTTAANGGCTACACAAAAAAATCACCCCAATGGACATTTCTGTGNCGGGAAACATCGATCAAAAAACGTATCTGAAAAAAATTTAGGGGGGCTCAGCCCCTTTAGCCTTCCCTGGATCCACCTACGCCCAATTAAAATAAAACTGCCCGGTTGCGGTGGGAGTACCCTACAAAGCGAGTATCATGAAATCCCTATCTTATCTCTACGTTGCATAGTAAATCCAAGAATTCGACTCGGCTTCACTGTGCCATCTCTTACGCACAGCACGACGAACATGGAAAAATATATTTTTATTCAAGAAAAAACGGGGAATATATGCAGGTATCACGCTGATTTGCCACATTTGAAAGCACCACAATCAGCAACTCTGCAATCCACTTTTGGACGTTCGTTGAAAGTCGGCAGATTTTCCAGATAATTTAATATTTTCGTGCCTTCAATTAAAACTCTGCAGGAAACAAACACAAGGCGCGTTAGTAATGAAATTTTCGCCGAATGTAAACCAAGTTCCAGCACTATAGACACTAGACTACATGAGATTCAGAAGCTTCCGCATTAAGACCAATCTACACTGAGAAGTTGCCAGGAGTAGCCGCGCACGATTCTTTGTTTGTTTTACTGCACCCAGGAGTTGCCGTGCCGAACCGTGCACGAGCGCATAATTACCCGACGCAACAAAACAAACAAAGTATTACGCCTGGCAACGCCTGGCACGTCCTCAGTGTAGATTGGCCTTTAGACTGAAGATTGCATGGTGTGATTAAGATTACAGCATTTCGCTCAGCGACTTGGTAAAGTACGTTACGAAAATTGCAGTAATTGACAGCTCAGCAAATTGGAAAATTAAGTTTCTGTGGTCTTCATCCAAGACTCTTTAACGTCACTGAAGAGTTTCTCTACGCACAGGTGTAGGCTGCACACCATCTGAATGTTGTAACCTGGCCGCTCCGACGTAACGCGCTCTTTTCTTAATCCGAAAACGCACAACAAAGATCCCATCCCCCAGAAAATTTAGCAACAACTGAATAACGCCGTCAATTTCAGGCAAAAACACAAAACAACTCAAATTTTTCAAATTCTTATGTATTAGGATGTGGGTCCTCTCCCTAGTGCTCCTCCTGGTCTTGGTGGGACTCGATCCACCACTGTTTTTTTTGCTTTGTCAGCTTACTTAAATGGTGGTTCAGAAACATAGGTTTTAAATATGTTTACAGGTTGAGGAAAAACGCAATTGCGTTTTTCCAATCAACAGCCGTGTTGAAACATTTCGCGGAGCTTCACAAAAAAGTTTTGATGAGGAAAGTGTGAAAATGAGTGGCAGATATTATCTACTCAGCGGTTTTATGTGAATAAAGGAATTAAACACGAAGAGTTAGGTTGGTTACAAAACAGAAAAAAATTCACATCTATTTGTAATCGCTTAATATGTAATAACCAAAAAACTATAAACTGTACCAACGTCTATGAATATGCTGACAATCGGAAACATTGCACAGTATTTTCTTTCGTGTTAGAACTGCGATTAAGGTAAAAAATGTTGCAATTTGTAGGACTTGTTGAATGGGGTTGTACTTCTAATAAGATTGAAACAATACTATCACACATGTTTTCCTATCAAGTGAAATCGTGACTGCTTGCTGGGTATTGACTCTTATGTGATATTACATGTGATTTTGATGTTTTTGAGCGTTGTCCTTAAACTGAGCATACTTTTTTGTTTGTTTGTTTTGTTGTTATTTCGTTTTGAACTCATGTTTTGTGCCTCACCTGTACTATTGAAATTTAGCAGTTATTAACCAGAGGCGGGGCGTGGTTAAGTGATTGCTTTGGCCGTCTTTTGCCCAACCTGTGCCGTTCGTTTAAGCTTTGTCAAGCGAAATGCGTTATTTGTTGTGTACTTGCAGCGCAAACATGACTTGACTTCTAAAATCTAATTCGCCTAGGCCAGTGGTTCTCAAACATTTCTGCACGTTGACCCCCAATTAAAATATACAATTTTCTGCAGACCCCATGGTCTAGCCCAACAGTTACTAATACAAGGAATTGTTCTCCGCCCTACTGCGTAGCCTACTGTTGTACTACCAGTCTTACAACTGCCGAACTGCGACACATGCACTACAATATTGTTCGTGACAAACAGAACGGTTTTCATAATGCCATCACTAGGGCAACCAAAAGTCAATAAAATCAAAATTTTTCTGCCTTTTCTAAAGCTTATGAAACGTCCACAAACCCAATTTGATGCTCATACCATGAGGAAAACCAAGTTATAATGTCAAAAAAAGTCAAAATTTATTATTAGGTCAAATTTATCGTTGGGTCAAACTTTTCTTTCAACAGTGTCTTTCTCTTCATCGAAATCTTATTGAAACTATACAGCAACAGATATTCATATGCTTTTGCAAGTTTAGTTGCAATTTTGTAATAATCATGGGTTTGTTGCGATTTCTGACGTAAAACATAACAGTGTTTTTTGCCCACAACTTGACAATTGAATGTTATGTAGGATAGGCGTGTCAAGGCAAGAAATGTAGTCTTACAGTACGTGGTTTGGTAAATGCTCAATTCTTTCTGCATATAGTGTTTTAACTTTATGATCTTCTCAGGTTTGCCACTACTTTAGTTATTAATGTACTTATCTGTGTATATCAACCCCAAAGTTAAATAAAAATTTTTTTATTTCGAAGCTTAGAGTGCATGAATATAGTTCTGGGTTAACCGCAACACCTAAGGCTGAATTATTTTGCAGTTGCAAACGCCGAAAATCTATTGGACAAAATAAAGTAAAAAGTTTTGAATTATAAAGTCACATTTTTTAGTTTTTAGCTCAAAAAAATGGTGCCCTAGTCACCACAATGGTTGATTTAATAAAAAACTATTCGAATCGAATGTACTTTCAGTCCTCTTAATTTTGTTTGATTTGTTGGAAAACGCCGTTTGCATTCCTTGCCCGGTTAACAATAGTTTTGAATTGGAGGCTTCATTGCTCCAGTACACCCCAGCAGTTATTCATTAACCCCCTGGTCATTCAGTGACCCCCATTCGACCCCATGACTATTTATCGACCCCTTGGATGGTCCAATTGACACCTGGGGGTCGATATCGACCACTTTGAGAACCACTGGCCTTGGCAGACTTTAAAACTACCAGTCTAAACACTGCGATGTCAACGCTGGAAACGCAAGGTCTCATTTCAGAACTGAAAAAAAACAGCACGCCAAGTGGAGACACGCATGGGCCGAATTATTTTTTGAATTCCAGATCTCAAACCGGACTGTAAAAAATCTTAAGTTCATAAATTACTCTAGCAGTGCATTTTTGAACTACACAAACTCTACTTGTGGGTGTTTCGTTTTACTCTGCGTGTACGCCTTTGGTGGATTTGAAGTTTATGCGCGAGTTCTCTAAGAGACCAACCTTATCGTGCTTGGGTCCGTCGTCTTTGAAAAGATTTTATATCGTAAACAATTACTTCGCAGACACAAAATTGCTACTGTTGATTCCCAAGGTTTGGCCGAACTCGATCTGAGAATTGAGTATCATCATTTTAAAGCTCCTACAAAAACTTGCATTGTCACCAGGCATAAAATACCAAAATATGTTTCTGGAATCTTTTCAAAACCGCTAGAAGCTAGTTTTTTTGTAGATAAACCATTCGCTTGACCGATAATACAGGTGTGGGCCCGATCTAGTCTCAGGTTAAATTTATGATTAATCTGGGTGTTATTCTTTCAATATATAATAGTTATTCAGTAATTTAAAGTACGCGACTCTGTATAAATCATGTACGAAACAATCGCACAATAGAGTTAAGTTTGCCGTCCAATTCGTTTTTTCTCATTGTGCCAATTTGGTGGCGAACGTTAAACGTTGCATCCATGTGACTGCAAACAAAGAAATGCCTCGGGGTTTATTCCCTTTTCAAACGAATATTATGACAAAAGAGTCAACGACACCAGGGTCTGAAACGTCACAGTAGCTGTTGTCAGGCTCACTGAAAAAGTAAACAAATCAGGGCCGACACGCTTCAGCGCTATATATGCATGCATGACCACTATAGTTGAACGGCTCTGATATAGCTAAATCTGTCTTTTAGGCTAAATCTATTCCAATTTAACTAAATCTGTCCGATTTAACTAAATCTGTAAATCCGATTTAACTAAATCTGTCTGATTTAACAGTTTTTCTTCTAAATGAGTCCGATATAATTTTGTTACGAACGGCGCTTTAAGACGAGCGAAGATGCAACAATCAGAAACAAAAGGAAAAAAAGAACAACCACTTTCATATCAGAGATGATCACGCATCCGGAGTGGACTTCAATAGGAGTCTCCTTTTTTGCCGGAGCCGGGCCAGGAATTAGGAATAAACACCGGACCTGGAGTTGGAGTGAAATAATCCGTTTTTACAGGAGCCAGATAAAAGATTTCATTAAATTCAAATTTGCTCTGACAGGATAACTGCTACATTGAGGTCATGACTCTTGGTTAAATTGGATAGCAAACGATTCAATGCAGGCTGCTGAGGATGAGGGAGGGTGGCTGGCTCTGTAGTGGCTGACGCAATGTCAATGCTCAACTGCTGCATCACAGGAATAATGTTTTTAATTTGGTAGTTACGTCAGTTACTGAAAGTTTCACCTCCGCGCTGTATCTTGTTTTGTAAGCAGAATTCACAATTTGGTATTTTTAGTGAAATGCACAAGACAACAATGTATGTATCTATAAAATAGAACAGTTGCAGTGCGGTTTGAGCCAAGCCAACAGAAATCCAGTTTCTTCGGGGTATTTCTAAACATGCCATTATTATCTTGAAAATTTACAATATAAGAGATAAATTATTCGCGTGGATAGGTGGCATGAAATATTTTCAGTGTTGCTTGTGGGGCTTTATTAGTGCAAGTTAATAAGTGAAATGATAGCAGTAGTCGTTTCATTGTGATTATGCCTAAAGTAATCTGGTGAAAGAAACGAAACTTTGTTGAGGTGAGAACAGCATTTGATTCTATTTTATGACTTCAAGTTTTCGGAGTGTAAGCTGAAGTCGCAGTGTTAAAATTTTAAAGAGCTTCGGGTCAGGAGTAAAAAAAGTGGCTCCGATCACCTCTGCCTCATATGCAAAATCGTATTCATCCGCCGCACATGCTTTCAGGAGCCACGCTCAAGAACAAGCTTACACTTCATTAGTTACTTCAGCTTTACAGAAAAATTACGATGCGCTTACTTCATGAACCACCTACCCGAATGCGACGTATTGGTGGTCCATCCAAGGCGTTGGTTGGAGTGTAACGTAAAACTGTGACCCGTTCGAATGTCTTCCTTTGTTCGCCATTCCTAAAATACCTCTTCTGTTATGGCGAACGATGAAGTTTTCGTCCTCAAATACGTCACCGTATATGGAAGCGCCATCATCACCACGACCGTGAAGTATGTCTGTTTTCACAAACGGCAACAGTTTGTTTCACTATTGAATTAAACAGAACATTTGGCCGTTGGGTTGCCGCAATGGGAGGCACATGACATGGGCGTCGGAAGGATTTTCTTCCAGGGTGAAAGGATTTTTCCTCAGATAACCATAAAAAGTTTTCCAGGGGAGGGCGAAAGGTGATGAATAAGAAAACGACGTTTTCAGCTAAAAATGTAATAGAAAAATGTCAAATTTCGAAATCCAGGGGGAGGCCAGGCCTCAGTGATGGAGTCTCAAGATTTGGGCCTCGGTCTGGAGACGCGTCACTAGACCCGTTTTTGTTAGTCTCGGTCTCATCTCGGTTTCAATGGTTGTAGGTTTCAGTCTTGAACCTACTGTCTCGATACTTTGAATGCTCTATCGTTGTAGCTTGTTAACGCTTCCGTAATTCAACCTATTAACTGTCTCTCTTACCTTCGGGGAAGGAAAAACAAAAAAGGGATCCGAAATACGAGAATGTCGATAAGGTTACAGATCGAAAGTGTTGATAGCTTTTTTTGAAACAGTCAAGAAAAACTTTGGGGAAGTTGACATTTTTGCATGTCTGACTCTAGGGTCCCGGTCTTGGCTTTTTCGACAGTTGCAGACCAGAAGTTTTAAATAAGTCTTAGTCTTTGACGTTACGGTCTCGAAAACATTCCCACTGTTGTACCAGTGCAAATTAACCGCGATGTCTTGTGTTAAGCAAACCGTAGAAAGTAGCCTTTCGGAAGTTTTCATTTGGCAAACAGGTTTTTCTTTACGAATGAAGCCTGACGCAATAAGGTCTGTCTGAATTATTGATACAACCTTCTGCCAGTCTGCCACTGAATATGTTTGTGTTTCCAATGCAAGTTTTAAACAAACATTCAAAAATCATATCGATGTTAACATCAGTTGCTGTGTCGGTTTGGGCAAATTTTGATGATGATGGTGCTTTTTAAGATCTCAACGAAACGCACTGTTGCTATACAGTCTTGGGCGTCGGAAGAGGTGCTTTGAACACCTTGGAATTTGAAATCCCCTGGAAAAAGCCACTATTGCCCCCTGGAAGAAATCCTTCGGACGTTCAGTGCATGCAGTAAGACGGACATCATTGAAAAGTTCATGGGCTAACCTCCACCTTGAATCCATCCATTGGGCACGATTCTGTGGATAGGCGTGTTTGCATAAGATAAAACCATGCCACTTGGTAAGATTCCTTTTTTCACCTGTGCACAGAGCTTTGAAATTTTCGCTGGTCTTAGGGCAGTCTTTATAGTATAGCTCGAAAAGCAACCTTCCTTCTCGCTGTCCGTCAATGGAGATGTCCATGAATACAAATTTGTTCTGCAAATTTAAGGATATTTTAGTTTGGCATTTAGCGAACAATGCACAGCAAATCTTGTTTAGCTCAAGATGTCAAAACTTTCTGCAAAAAGAATATGCATGTCCAATGCACTGAAAAACGCAAGCAATCATTTCTTTCCACACAAGATTACATTAAAAAATACCCACTCTTGCAGCATCACTGCTAAATGCAAATTAAGCTACCTGTTGATTTTCATGTTAGTGATCACTATGCCAGTCTTACAACAAACAACTATGGGCATTGGCAACTTACCTGGCTTTCTGAGAAATAGTCCAAGTATGCTTCATTTGCAATGGCATTATACAAATCAGTAGGCCTGAAATCTTCATAACTAAACTCATCATGAGCCCACTGAAGGAGGTCTTTATGATTACCCAGTAACCGTTCATCAATGAAACAAATCACTTGATCAGAAAATGCCCAAAGCTCACCCTTTTGTTCCTGAAATTGGTTCAAACATTTTCCTCATCAACAAAATGTCAAGGTCTTTAAAAATATGAGCATCTGGAGGCCAAATGCTAATAAAAGAAAAATTAATTCTAATCTAATGATACACTAAGTTTAAATTTTTTTTTTGTTAAAAACACATATTTAATAAAACTAATTCAAGAAAAATATACTTGATCAGAAAGCAAAAATTAGTCTGTATGGCAGCAATGTACAGTACATACACCAAATAGAAAAATAGTGCTAAATTGTTTGAAGAAAAGTTGTGCTAGGTATTTTACAAAAATTATCAAGCAACATTCTTTATTCATAACATGTTGATTTGATAAAGATGTCAAACTTTCTCTTGAGATCAACTATACCATTTAATTTCTACAGTACTGGCATAGGCAGAAACTTTTATGGGGCTGCGCAATTTATGGTAATAGTTTGATTCACTGCACACCGGCTATTAAATTCAGTATTAGTCAGGAAACATTTGGCTACTTACTATCTTCTTCTCAGCCATGAAATCATTCCATTCACATTCTAACATTGGTTTGATTAACAAATCAGAAAACTTGTCAGAATGTTGCATTTTGAGATCCTGAAAAATACAACCTTTAATAAAAGATTTTTTTGACTATCTTATGCAAAAAAACATGTTTTGTTCATTGAAGGGGTTCTTATGCAAATTGCATTCCAGTGCACCAAACCAAGTAAAAGGGAAGTTTCTAAGGATAGATGCATTTATAAACCAAAGTATGCCACTTTAAAACAGCATCCATATGCTTACTGTTGAATGTTAGGTGAAGAAAAACTATATTTCTAGAAAAAAAAAACTATTCCTCTCATACATTGTTATTACTTTCAGTGCAAGGTACATTGTACAACTAAGATCAATACTCTTTAAGTTAATATAAAAAATAATTTATCACTTGGTAATATATGGTATTGTATGGGGCCATCCATGCAAACCATATTCAGAACAATGTCTACAACTTATAATTGTAAGGAGCCCTTTTTCAGCAAACAATCAATCAGCGTTGAAGAAAGCATATAGTTCGTGTATCAAGTAGAGTAGGCATCCTCAGGTCTTATTCAATATTAACCTTTCCAAAAATGCGTGCTGCTAAAACCTGAACAGTAAGACAACCTGTTGAAGACAGTGTGCTGCAGTTGTCATAAATAGCAAGTCAGAACTTGAAAAAAGGTATATATTCACAACAACACCAAAATAAACTAATGCCAAACATCTCATCAGGGCTGCAGAAAGTGTGGAAATCGGGAAGAAGCTTCCTGGGAAATCGTACATGCTCGCGGGAAATTTATCAGCTGCAAGCCAAGTAAAATCATGTAATATGCTAAGAATTGCAAGCAAATCACCAAACGGACTGTACACATTTCCTCGCTGGGTCATGGTGGCCAACACCTGGCCGTGACGCAACAGTTACGCCTACCCAACAATAGTGGTCTAATGCAGTCGCTGGTCGCGTGTAAGGTTGCAAATTTAGCATTTTTGAAATCGAATTTTGAAATCGTTGTTTTAATGAACTTGGCTGTTTTTGAAAATAAAAAAAAGCCAGACAAACTCTGGATTTTCCTTTATATTTTTTTCAGTCGGAAAGGCTTGGCTCTGCCAAACATTGTCTGAGCTGCATCTTCATTACAAACCTCTGACGAGAGTCTATGACCATGCATGGGGCAAAGATTTTGCTGTTGCCCTAAAAATGTTCAATGTATTAAATAAGAAACAAATGTACAACACTGTATTTACGGGGCAAGATATTGATTCTGGAGATTTGGATTGCATCATATCGATGTTTGTTATCAAGTTTTACTATCTATTTTTGTTTGGCTATGCATGTTTTATGTGTAGACTGTCTTAGGACTTTTATCTGGTTTATTTTGGATTTTTTGAGACAAAATCTGGTATTTTTGGTGAAGACCAGTTGGCAACCCTGGTTGCATGTCGTAAACTCGTAATGGCGGCGGAAAGCTGCTAGTTTGAATATTGCTACTATGATGACTCATGTAGTCAGAGGGCACTGGGACCGACGCATCCTAGAACTACAGTACGTGCGTGTATGTGAGTGAACTCCCACTGCGTTAGAAAGCAGAGTGGATGGTGACAATAGCATCAGCAGGAAGTTTTTGAATACACTGAGATTGTTAACACTTGTCTGTACAACAGCTTTGGTTAGTGGTTGCATTACAGGGTTCATTCTGAATGTCAATATGGAAAGTAGTGCCATTCAAAAATGCTCAATTCACTCCCAAACCAGCGTCCACTGACAACAAGCTCTCAGGTAACTGCACACCCGTGCCTAAAAAATGCATGTGAAGAACGCTCACTCAGCAGAAACTTTCAGCACCGTCTGAAATATCATTCTACATGTCAAATTGATCAAAAACCAATTTTGCCACCACCGAACTGGCCGAAACAATCAACGTTTGAAAAACAACTGCGCAATCACTTCAAAAGCTGCAGTGCTGCACCACTAGCAAATTCCACACCGTTTATACTTGTGGTTCTCAACCAATATTCTCTCAAGCACCCTTTGTAAAGCCCTCAGCATTCTTTCAATTAAACCTCAATATTTGTGTAACAGACTTCATTCTACAACCAAACAAAACGTGTCAATCGACTTGCGTCAATTTTTTAGTGCGGCTCTCCAACCAAGCTGTAAGTTTGGACTTAGCTCGTTCAGCGAAAAGGTTGAGAACCATTGGTTTATGCAGGAGCTGCAGGCATGCCGTGATCGGGGTTGCCAGATTGCCCATTTCATGGCCAATTTCGAAAGATTTGGCCATATTTTAACTGCGCTGGCCATGAAAAAACGCATTTCGGCATTTTGTGAAATATTGCTATTTTTTGGCCATTTTTTTGGTTTGTCACTATAAAATTAAGTTTTCATTGTATTTTGTCTTTTTGTATTTTTTGGACAGTGTTCATCATGTCACTCATTGTTACAATAACACCGTAGCAATTCAACCTTTTATTGCTTTGATGTGTATAATAATGATTTAGCCCTTACAGTCAGTAAATTTTGTACAGATATTTCAGTCAGCGATAATCTTTTGGTTACCATTGGTATCTGCTGCGCTCGTACTGTATCTGAAGACTGCTGCATTCGGTTGTGTGACTGATAATGTTATAGTAGCAGCATTGCATTTTTGGTAAAATTTTACTTTTAGAGGTTTCTCATAACTTTTACAGTAACCCTCTGCAGTAACTCCAACCTTGTAACGTTCAAAGTGTGTAGTAATTATTTAACCCTTGCAATCTTGTAGATTTTGTGCAAGTGTTTCAGTCGGACCTATCATGAGTAAATGTTTATTCTCAAGTGTTCCTGCCCTTTCATTCATATGTGAATTCAATGATGGTTTTGAGCATGTGGTTAACCCATTATGATCATCAACTTAATGCAGTTCATGACTTTTAATATTTGTTCATATATCTGGAGCACAAGATCAATAAAATTCTAGCCTTGTCGTTGAAATGGAAAGCTAATTTTAAATTGCTTAACCCAGAAATGGGTCAGAATTGAAGCATGTATCTGCAATAGTGTTTAATATACGGTTCTAAGAAAAAGATAAATAAAGACAAGTTGTAACAGGTAATTTTAAGTCTATGGCAGAAATTGCTGTTTTAGTGTAAAAACTTGCTTCTTTGGCAAAACCACATTTTTTCGGCAAAAAATAAACTGCCTTCCAAACAATTTGAGACACCTGTGAATATAGAAATTACCATAGTTAAAACATGTTGTGATTTTGGCCATAACTTTTTCAAAAAACAGCCATTTTGGTTATTTTTCATCAGGATTTTGGCCATTAGCTACTAAAAAAATCTGGCAACTCTGGCCGTGATTACGCGACATGCGAGTACGAATTGCTCTTTCCTGCTGTATGAGTTACGTGTTGAGCAAAGCATTACAAAAGTACTATCTTCCCGTAACACTTGCATTAGAGATTATTAAAATTTATTATCCAAAGGATAAGTCTCTAATCAGTCTATCAAGTACAATTTGGTTGGTCGTTAGATACGGTTTCAAGGTTTTCCAAATGCCAGAGATTGTTGCAAAGCTTCATGTAAGCAGTCAAAATATTACGTAAATTATCTAAAAGTCATGATGCAGTAAAAAAATTCCTTTTAATTGAATGGTGCCCATAAAACACAAATTTTAGAAGGCAAAGCAAGGATTAGCGCAAAAATTTCCCACTTTGTGGCAAGATTTTCCCCTTCTACCGCTTTTGCACTCCTTCAGTATCTCATTTTTGCGTACCGAGCGGTAGCGTGGTACACTGCAGTGTTGCAACTGTTTACACGTTGAATGTGAACCAATACTAGTGCGCTAAATTGATCCATGTGAACGCAGTGATGTTACTCTTTGAGTGCAACGTTTTCAAGAAACAAAAATCCTTTTGAGACATCATAAAGAGGCAATGGTCTTCAACTTGCGGCCAATGGGAAATTTCAATAAGCTTCCCAGGAAATTTGCATTTTCTTCAGCCCTGCATCTCACAATGAACACAGGTTCTGCATTAATATGCAAAAAATATCTTAAATCCACAACTTTTTGGTCCCATTCTGAATAAAATGTTTGCAATGTAATTATGGAATTAATCAGAAAAACTGCTACCATGCTGTTTTTCCACATGGTAAGGTTGGAGATAACGTTCTTTTATATGAAATAACTGACAGAAAAATTGGGTAAAACAACTTGAAAACGCAATGATTGTTTTCTGCAATTATGCTATAGCAACCAACATCACTTGTAGTGAAAAATTATATGGTAGTAATATAAATAAAAAGTTTTGAAACTGAATTTATTTCACACTTTATCATCTACAGTGATCAAGAGATCTTACATAAAAATCCATGCTGGTTGAAGAAATTCAGTTCAGTTTCCTTATACTCACTTTTTGCACTACTTTCAAAGGTGCCACATTTGTGGTCTGCTATACCTCACTTTGCTTGCACCAGGGGTCACACGATTACTGTGACTGTGAATGCTGCATTGATGGTGAGTCAGTAGCAGAACCGTTCATGAACTGCTTTCTGATACCCACCAATTGGTGCTGAGCACACGTCTACACAAGTCGCAAGTTCCATTTTTTTGAATCTTTGGTATGATGCAACCAGGTATTGAATCAAACCTTCCACATTTGGCAATGTGTACTCAACCAACTGTACCACTTAAATTGCTTTGCTTAAACACTAACACAACCTTTATTTGCATTGTATTTTTAGAATGTAACATTCCTTACTTTAGGTTTGTAATGCACAATTTTCCAAGCAAGTCTGCACACTATATGAAGTTGCATGTTGAAAATTTACTAATATTTAGTAGTTTAACTTAGGTAAAAATTAATAAAAAATAGTATGTTTGTATTTTTAACTTTCTATGCAAGGAAAATGTAGCATGCTTATCTTAGTTACTAAATTGCATAAGTATGGCAGTGCAACAATGACCTAATCACAAATACATAATCACCTTAATCAAACTTTGAAAATAATCTAATGAAAGAATATGAATACTTGAAAAGAATTGCAATAATTAAAATTTGACTGACTTTTACGATAAACACACCCAGAAAATATCAAAATCAAATGTTAATATTGATGAACTGAAGTTAAATTTTATCAACTACAAACACAATACATAAAATTGATTAAGATTGTACTTACAGTCACCTTATTTATACAGCTTAATGTGGTTTCAGTGTGTACTTACTCATACAGATTGACTTTTAGTATCACAAAATATAGTGTTTAAAAAACATCTTTATCTGTAAGTACTTCACGACTTACCTCAGCACAATTTTTTGCGATATGAAAGGTTTCATCTTTCAATAAACCAACAACTTGTAATGAAACTTTTTCACTCATTGCACACAAGTCTTATTGATGCAGACATAAAAGACAACCCAAAAACTGTCTGTCTGTAAACAAAAAATGAAGGAACATAGTTAATTTATTACTTAATAATATTGAAACAAAAGTGGAGGAATGGGAATTTTTTAACTAGGTGTTGTCAAAACTAGAAATTTGTGAATTTAATGACTGAAATGCATTAAAAATCACATTTGTGGTACTACTAACATTAGCTTAGTATCTAAGTTTTAGGTAAAAGTGTAGCTCCATAACAAATATTTTAAGATTTGTTGCTAGCATTACAACACCAATATCCAGAACACTCTGATTGGCAAAAATGCAGTTGGAATGTCTCAAATGCTCTTTGTCTGATGAAAACTGTTGGAGTATAAAAAATTTGTTTGTTAGCTAAGACTGCCTTTGCCATTGGATGAGTAGCAGTCATATGAAGTACTATTTTTTTGGAAAGGTGGAAGCCTGCATGTGCCAATTTTTTATGAACCAATCCAGTTCATGATTCAGGCCAAACCCAGTTCACAGACTGCTCAGTTCAAATATTTTGATTTTGGTCCAGCCCTGCCCACTTTTGCATGTTTAATGCCCATGGACAATTTTTCATACTATAGGGATGCAGTGCAGCGTGACACATACAATAAAACAGCCCTGGNTCATGGAGTCTTNAGGGCAGGTGCACTGGTCCTTGGGGCTAAAAACGNAGGCGTTTGAGTCTGCAAAGGAATTGTTCATTGTGTGCAATTTCCCACAGGCTATGAACTAATGGGTGATTGAATGGCTATCCAAAGGAACTTGCCAATAAGCTTGACCTCTATGCAAATGCATGCATAGAGAATAAACCAAGTATCCACAGATATGCCATATGAAAAAGCACTGCTATGATGCCTTTATAGTGGGGCCTAGCACAGCCACAAAGTTTTCCTCTTGGTTCATAGCAATTTTGTCCAAGCCTCAGACTTAGAATTTTAAAAAATTTGCAGTCAAGCTTAGCCCATGAGCAGGCCTGGCCCATCCAAACCTATATAATACAAATAATTGATTTCCACCTTGGATGTAATTAGCTATTTGCTTACTTTTCAGCTGTGAAAGTGTTGCAGAGCTGGATTTACAAGAGGAGTTGAGATTGGAAAAATGTTAATGTTTAGCTTATACATTTGTGAAATAGTTAAGACATTGATGGGTAAGCTTATTGTCTTCGCAAGTCAATTGCAATCCCCATGGACACTTTTACAAGCCATTGCAGTTTTTAGTACACCCAGGCAGCCTGTAGGCATGGGGTGGCATTCGAGCCTAGTGCCCCCTAAATTTTATTTGTTCCCCCCCAAATTTTTCTGCACCCTGAAAAAACAAAAAAGTAGGGGTGTAATGAGGTTAAATGGCACCTGGGGTAAGAAGCAAGTTTGGCATCCCCATGTGTGAACCTCAAATCTTTCAGAAGCACATGTACTGTTTTGAAGAAAGTATTTGTGACATTTCGGTGCCTAGGGGATTTTGCCCCCTTATTACACCCTTGGTAGTCAGAGAAACTGCTTTCCTCATCTAAAAACATGAAGTATTTATCCTTAGTAGAATCACTGTATGTTTTTTGATGTTTTCTATCAGTGGCTACTTCATGTGATCCTTCCTTAGGAGATTCTTTCCTATATTAGCTATTATTTTTCATTGTTTCGGTCCATGCTGCTGCAACCAAGTGAACCAGCAATAACTCTACGTGATCTGTTTCCCTTTGTGAAAAAATCCCTTTTTTAAATCTTGGATTTACCAGAGTTGTGACCACATGTAGCTGGCTTTTTCAATGGAAATGAAATGTTGTCAAATGTCCCCTCTGTAAAATTATTGCTTCATGTCCTGCTGAAGCACCTCGTTTAGTTCAACCACTCCTTTGCAATCAGTCTTTTCCGAAGTGATCATATAGATTCTGAACTTGGTATTGTCATAGACAAACAGGAATTTTCTTTTTAACAAAAATTTACATCAGCAAAGATTTTTAGAAATGGCACAATAGTCAGAAAAATTGCCCATTCACGACTTTCAAACATTTAAACGCCAAACTTCAAATTTTATGTAGGCCAGAATAATTGCTTTTTTGCAACATATGTGCTGTTCCTCGATCTATATTTATAACCAAAGTGTGCTGTGGCATTCCTTCTCTTTCTTAGGCTTTCATTAACACATTTGGCTTTGGTACTGTGACAAAACTCAGGAACAATGGATCGTATTTTTTTTAAGCAATGTTGCCACTGATTTCTGCTTTTTTATGCTTTCTGTAACAAGAAGATGCAAGCCATGTAGAAAAAAAAACTACTAAAATGGGGGCAAAGTATTCAAAATACTTGTTGGGATGGTTGTTATGTTTATATAATGGTTTACGATTTGTTTATACCATGTGTTGTATATATTTTTTGAATAAACAAACTTGTTTGCCATTGTAAACAAAATGATGAGACCGACAGGATAATACCCAAAACTTTTGACACATTTTGCAACTAATTGGGTGAGCGTTGCCCTGCACTGAATGTGTTAAAACTTTTATCTCAAAGAGTTTCTCCTAAACTTGGACAAACATCAATCACCTTCTCAACTGCTACCAACAGAAAAAACTGTTCAGTTTACAAAGTCTTCCAAAACAACAGTAAGGCACNTNAATGTGATTATCAGTTCACCATCTTTTAATCTGGTACTGGTAGACTTTAGTCCCATTGTGTACTGTNGCTGTGTGCTGATTGTGGACCTGTGCAAATAGGGAATCCTCTCATTATAATTCATGGATTCCGTGAGCCCTTGTTATGAGCTAACAGCCACTAGAAATCAGCTCAGTAGTGAAGCGAACCACAGAAAAAACGTGAGATGAAAAACAGCTTGGTTGAACAAAGCTAAACAGTGCTTGCTGTCAAAAGCAATGTTGTATAGTTGTAGCTATAACAGTATAACTTGCTTCAAACTTCATTAAACGTTGGTGTTTGTCATTGACCAAGTTTGTTTAAAACAGCAAAAACTGTGCAAAAAAATTGAAATAAAAGTTTTTTTGAAAAAGCTAACACAAAAACAGCAATCTATGTCCCCCAGCCCCAGCTAATTATTTTGATTGCCCAATCTGAGGTCGGGGAAAAAATTGAATCACTGGCCGAGGCTCCAGGTTGTTCCCTAATACACAATAAATAAAATTCACATGGGGCTTGGTGTTCTACTCATTGTCCGCACAGTGGTTGAATAAAACTTTTAGAGGTGGTAAAGATAATGGAACAAATAAGAAAGATTGTGAAGTCCGAACTATGTGAAATTTACAGGCTTGTGATTGGCTATTTGTTAGAAGAATAACTGTTATTCTTGAAGAATAACTATTAAAATTCAAGTTATTTTTAGTTTAGACTGCATACCTTGGTTGTTCCTATTTTTTATTTAACCCTTAAGCGACAGTATCATTTTACAACGCTAATAGACTGTATATGAACAATTGTACCTTTAAGCATTTTCTTTAAAAATCTGAGCTTCAGATATAGCTGAGCTATTTTGTGGATAATAATTAGTATGTGCATTGAATTCTGATTACGCTTTGTAAAATGATGGCTTTTGCTTGTATTCAACAGGGGTGCAGTCAGCAAATAACAACATGTATCACTCATAAATAAGTACCAACTATCTGGAAATGTTTTGATATTAATTGCCACAGCGCTTTCTAATTGTAATATTTCTTTCTAAATAATACAAAACCATCGTTCAAAACC
>JGI24021J15306_10002657_pt1 | contig 19565 bp, 13 predicted proteins | sample Ectturendosymbi1_FD_15306 | JGI IMG/M metagenome (IMG submission 15306)
CCCACAAGACTCCGTATTTGCATCCCCAACACCGTCACCCACCCCCCAGAGTGATCATCCCAAGAAGGGCCTGGGTCCGGCTTTACCGCCTCCGCACCGGTGTCGGGCGTTTCCGCTCCTGCTTGTACAAATTGGATATGGCCTCCTCTGCGGCCTGTGAATGTGGCACAGAAGAACAAACCGTCGACCACATTGTCCTACAATGTCTAATCCATCGACCTCCTCATGGACTGCACGGCCTGACGTTTCTGGACGATGACAAATCGAATGTCTGCTCAACACCTGCCCCGAGATCTAGCGCGGCCAACCAGTGGTTAGAACAACTGGCTCAAAAGAAGAAGAGCGAAGGTTAATAAAAAAAAAAGACGGACAACTTTATAACAAGCATTAACGCTGCACGAGCGTACAAGGTGATCACATCAGTGATAAGGAAAAAGTCCGTAGCGGTAGACTGGTATTCTTTGACGTGTCGATCGCTGTAGTTCATTGGTGCTAAAACCAGGTGACGCTGATCAGGTAGCAGGCTCCTCATACACTGTTTCTTCAACGCTCGGTGGCGTATCGTGCGAAATGCATTCACTCGGCAGAGCACCCCGTCGTTCCTGTTCCTAACAACATTGTCACTAATGTCCTCGCACGGTGCCTGCTGATCGTCAGCGGAACTAGCGTGATCGCAGCTCAACTTCTCAGGTTCGGAACTGGAGCTTCTGTGGAGCAAAAAATCGCGCTGGTTTATCAAATACGGTTCAGCGGTTTGCTTCATCGGTGCAATGTCTCGTAACGACATCGTTGTCTCTCTACCAGTTGAAAGACGAAATCGAGCGCAGTTGAGCGTGACATGGACCAGTTCGACTTCTCCCAACAGCAGTTCGAACTTAGAAGATCGTGCGTGCCGTCGCAAGAAAACGGGACCTGGGGAGATCAAGCACGTAGGTACCGAAACACCAAAAGACGACCGGCGCTTGTAATTAAATAATCACTCATGCGGTGCTGTGTTTGTGGCAATGCAGAGTAATGAGCGAATACAATGGAGTGTGTCAGGCAATACCCATTATTTCTGCTGTTAACAGACAATTTACGGGATGCCGATGCGAGTTGAACAGCTGACCAAATAATTGCTTCTTTCCGTTCACTCTGTCCATTTCCAAGTGCATTATAAACTGATGTTTTGCTGCAAGCAACACCGTGGCAGTACAAATAAGACGTTAAGAGACATAAACGCAGTACCTTTATCAGAGTGGACGTAAGCGGGCATGTCAAACAACCGATTCAGAGATGATATTACAGTTTTAGCATCAACACTGGAGCAAAGAAACGCAAATGGGAAACGTGAAAATTCATCGACTGTAGTAAGCATGTATCGGCTTTTGAACGATGGCGGCAAAGGACCTCAAAATTCTAAACTTAATCGTTCAAGCACCTGAGTAGCTTTATTGAGTTGAGAAGCAGGAGGTTGGTAAAAGTTTGGTTTGAGTTCTGAACATACGCTACAATCTTGAACTATTCGGCGAACCTGTTCAACAGAATACGGTACATTTTTCGCACGAACAAAATGACACAAACGAGTGATACCCGGATGACACACCGATGCATGAATATCATGAAGTGCAATCCCGTGCATGCTAGCGCAGTAAACTCTAGAAACTGCATCTTGAGCAGTGTTAAGCTTTCCAGCGCGTTAAACAATGTCGAAATCAAATTCATCAAGTTCCATGCGCCAACGCAACACTTTCGATTTTTTGCCACGATTTTCCCCACTGTACATAAAAGAAACCGACCTTTGGGCCGTCACTATGCTGTAAAATGACGTCCAATCAGAAATTGCTCCCATTTCCTGACAGCTTCAATAATGGCCAAGGCTTTGTCAACGCTCCAAGTGCAGCTCACGTTTGTTCAACATTCTTGAGAAAAAGGCAACCCGTATATCATCCTGTTGGTTCAATGTCGCTGAAATGGCGTTTTTAGGCGCGTCGATTTCCAAGGTAAACGGAAGATCCTTATCAATCACTCCAAGGGTAGCTGGAGAAAGATGGATTTTCAACGTAGTTAAAGCATGCAGTGCCTCATCATTCTAAGAAAATTTTTTTGATACAATCAATGGTTTGACTCTCAGAATAATGAGAGATCCATTTCGCATAACAGGAGAACATCCCAGTATACACTGCAACTCTTGAGCGTTACGTGGGACGGGCATGTCTAATACTTGCTTCACACCACCAGGATTGAGCTGCAAGATTGGTTTAGATATGCGATATTCAAGCAAGTTAATGTATAGTTTCGGAGGCATACACACATTTGCTTTCGTCCAGAGTTAAGTGGCATTGTTCAACGGCTTTCAGAAAGGTTTTTAGATTCTCGTCATATTCTTACTTCGTCTTTCCGCATACCGTTATGTCATCGAGATATGCAAACGTACCTTTGCAGTCATAGGCAGTTATAATGTCACCTATGACGCGTTAAACACATTTTTTAGTCCAAATGGTATTCTTTTGAGTTGGCACAGCCGACCGTTTGCTTCAAATGCCAAAAACTTCCTTTCCGGCATTTGAAAAAATAACCCTTGCTTTGATCATGTCATCGGCTAGCAACTACTGTATTTGAATTTCGGTGAACTTTTGGTCAGTTTGCAAATAATATCTGGACTTGGCAGCTGTGGGATTACAATCAAATGTCATGTGCTCAAACAATCGCACTGGATGTGGCCTTTTCAAGGGCTCGAAAACACGATGTCGTAACGAATGTTCAGGTCCACCGAAATTAAAATTAACGCTTTTATGCTGCTTGAGAAATTCACGGCCAAGTATTACATCCCACAGAAGACCATTCATTACAGTGAACTTGACATCGTCATATGAGTATGTACGATTACACAATTTAACTTGAGCTGAGAACATGCACTTTGTTAGAACAGCTGAACCATTTACGGCCAGAACAACTGTTTCGGCTTTTTTGTTGGTCTGCACAGCTAGATGTGCGTGCCGGCTGTAACTTAAAGATGTGTTGATGAGTCATATGGCCAGAACTCCATTGAAAATACATGCACGTTTACCTTTTCATCGTTCGACGCGGAGAACGGCCGCAGTGTTGCGAACTGCAAATTTCCTCAATCGGTGCAGTTTGAGGTTGTTAAAGGGTTCGTTGGAGCAAACGGCACATTCACAAAATTTCTCTTCTTTTCACATTTGTAACAGACACAATTCTTAGCTGGCATTGTTTTTCAACTTAAAAAATGAACTTCACAGCCATGAAAATTTCTATTGTGAAATCTTAAAAGTAATGTTGAAAATATACACTCAGCTGAAAGCACTAATTTGTTTTTTCTCAATTTTTGAATATTGATTATTACCATATGCAAACCTTTGCAGACTAGTTAATCTTCTTCATACTTTCATCTAATATAAAACCCAGATTGCATTGTCTGTAGGTTCCATCCAGCTTGATACAAACATAATCTTAACTTTCCGCAGTTGTTTGCTTCATATTCTCTGTGGCTTTCTTCCTTCATCGCTTTTGCCAATCCTACTCCGCTCATAATCACACAAGTTGACAAATGTTTTTGTCACAACTGCAGCAAAGTTTTTTTCCAGTTATGATGTGCAGGAGTATCTGTATAAAAGCTTTTTCACGTATGAAAACATTTTGTGCAAAGTGCATTGTTTGCATTTTTATGTTCGTGGAAAAAAACATTCTGAATATACAGCACATCTGATTATGTCTACCTATATTGATCATCAAGTAGACTGCAATCCTACGTAAATTTCTATCTGCTTCCTGATCAAAGCGCTTAAATACGATTCAGTCGTCATGTTCAAACCATTACAAACCGAAATTCAGGGTGTTTGACGGAACAACCTGGTCAACAGTTTTTTCAGTGTCCCCACGCTTTGGTCCTAACTTACATGAATCTCTTTGGTATTAACGCCAATAAACTCAAGCCTGTCTGTTAAGCATTTGTGATGACTGCGCATATTAAGATATTCATTAGATTTTTGTCATCTAATCCCAATGCTTTACCATGGCACTGCAAAGTAGTAAATTGTGAATCGTTTTCTGACAAATCCTTCGTGAAAATCAGTTGAGTGGTTTTAGCACATATCAATTTAAATCCCAAATTTTAAAATCTGTTTTATAATGACATGACCGGGAATAAATATGGAAATGGATTTGTTCATTTTCAACATCACATCAAAACTAAACATATAGTAGTTACAAATTTATGTAAATTTTGATGTTTTTGTAGATAGTTTAGGCGAGATATCATATTAATCAGCATGCTCACCAGTTAATATGGGAATTGTTAGACATTACCTTGACTATAAAACTCGTCAAAACAGGCAAGTAATCATGAGTTTGCTCAGACAAAAACAAAACTCCTGTGCAATAGCTTTCAAATAAATCAAAATTTAATTTAGTGCCTGTTGTCATTGAGTTATAAGCAGTTGATATATGGTCATGTCATGTCCAAGTACACACAAAAGCTATGTTCTATTAAACCCTGGTTTACTGCTGGAAAGCTGGAAGATCATTAAGGATAGAGTGTGGAGATGGCGCTTCATGGCAGCGGTGGTCTTGTAGCACTACGACTAACCTTTCACAAGGTCTGGCATGACTCGGTTTTGCCTTGAAGAGATCACACGTATTTTTGCAACCGCTGCAAAAAAGTTTGCCTTTATAATTTCTGGTTGAAAACGTTGTGTCGGTAGTTGGCTTATTTGATTAGACTTGTTTTTCAGTGGTGGTATTTTAGTTTTTGTGTGCATGCTTTTGATTCAGATTCAACCAAGTCAACTACGCAGAAGGCTATCGAAATATCAAAAGAAGCTTGCGATTGTATGTTATCTATTTTTATTGCTGTGTTATTAGCCATCATAAGTCTGACAGCAATTGTGACTACAGTGTGCTTTTGGCTTCGGAGAAACAAAAAGGGTATGTTCTTGTTAAAATACATTGCTTTGGAAGTTGTGTAATTCTCCGCGCTGCTTCACAGCCATTTTTTTACGGCGTTTTGGCTCCAGTTACTCTGTTGAAATGGATTTAATATTAAAATGAACTCATCCCTTCAATCAACTTGATTGATGTTTTTCAAACTGTTTCTTGTCAGCACATTGGACTGTTTTGCGATTTAGTGAAACCAACGGAAAAAATGTAATTGCATTATTTTTTGTCTTATAGCTGTTCGAACAGTACTATAATGATAGCAGTTTTCAATATGCTTCTGAAGGTCTTCGGTGAAGAACTATGCTCTAATAAATGGGTCTAGACCAGTGGTTTTCAACCTTTATAGTACCGCGACCCGTAACAGCAATCCACAGTAACTCAGCGACCCCATCTGAAACTCGAATAAAGCAAATGTAATACAGCTGTGTACATACAATTCTACTCGCGACCCCTTCAAAAATGGTTCAAGACCCCTCTGGGGATTGCGATCCCCAGGCTAAAAACCACTGGTCTAGACGCAAAGCTTGGATTAACTGGGATGTGTGACGGTTCAGAACTTGTATTCTTTAAGTCGATATTGTGTTTGAAAGACCACACGATTAAAGTACCGCTTCCCTCCAGGTTAATTGTTTCAAAATATTGCATAATGCACTTTAAAATAGGCCTACCTGCTTGTCAACCTTGTTTTCTTGGAAACCATGTTTATTTAGAACAGAGGTCCTCTTGACTGATGCTCGTGTATGCTTATCATTGATACAGACAAAATATCTTAGTTTTTAAACGTTTTGGGCATCGTGTAGGTATTTCAAACGAAACTGATTGTACAGGTGCCAGTTCTTCTAACGAGGAAGGGAACCAACTGATGCCCGAAAGGAATGGAAATAATGATACTGTAGGTATGTACATTGATTGATGCTGTGATAGTGTTATCTGTGCAACTTGCGTGTTTTGCCCACTTTCTGGATTTCTTAGGTCAGTAAAGGTGATCGTCTTCATCAAAAATTTTGGAACGAAATATTAGTAAAGCGTGCAATGTTAGCCGCTGTATGTGCCGTCTAATTACAATTATCTCGTTTCCATTGCTATCTTGCTTCGTTGAATTACAAAGAAAAAGTTACGTGGAGCTTGGATATGTATTTTGCAAGTAAGAGACATGTGGAGGAGATATTGTTGCCGATATTGTCTATGAGTAACTAACGGTACTTTTCCATTTTTGTGAGAGAGTTCTGATTGAAGTAGGTCATGGTTAAAGCATTGTAAAATATACATAATCTCTCTTTAGCGATTAAATTTTTTCTTGGTTTGTCAGAGTGTTACCAATTTCCATAGTGCTGCTAGGTGTCATTCACACCAGGGGAAGGAGGGACAACTTGGCTTGAGAACCTCGTTGTAGCGCACAATTCCGAGGAGATGCCCTACTAGTTGGAGTGTTTACTTAGTTGTTGCAAGAGCGTAGTTCAATCTTTCAACTAAGCGACCTGACTTCTTAAGGTTGCCAAGTCAAATCAAGGCGGTCCGAAAAACCTGTCCTTTAATTTTTCTACATAAGCACTTTGAAGTTCGATTGCTTTCCTTAAGTATATTCCGATATAGAACAAACTTATAATATCCTTGAACGCAAGCCAGAGCAAAGTAGCGTAAAACAGTTTACTTAGTGAATAACCTCGAAAAAATAGCGTTGAGCGTTCACAGGAACGACCGGAAACAATCAATTGCCGTGATGTAAGTTCGCAGGTAACATATTAACTGTTTTCACGTATGAGTACGTTGCATCAAATCACGAATATTAAGTGCTTGCAATCACTCGTTAGAAATGGATGAAATACTAAAACACGCATGCAACCACTACACCAGCATCAGCCCTGACACCAACTTTATTTAAGATTTGGTGTTTTTAGCCAAAACGCACAAACACTTGCCAATCGACGATTTAGATTACTGGTTCTTAACGTTTTCTTTCCCACGTCTCCCTTAAGTACTTGTCCTTTGTTTCAAGCTCCCTGGCTGTAAATAACTTGTAGAAGCAAATGTATTTGTTTATTGATCAAACAATCAATGTTGTACAGCGATTAAGGGCTCGCGTCCCTGGTTAAGAACCATTGGCTTAGATTGTTCCATTTTGCGAAAAATGCCCACGTTCCATCATATGCTTTCAAACGGGATTGACATTTTCAAATAACTTCTAAAAACCTATCGCCAGGAAACCGTGTACCAATTAGGGTTGATTGATTTAGATCATTTGCTTTAAATCAGTGATTTAAATCTTCATTTAAATCAAGCAATAAAAATCAAAAAAATCGTATGCAGTTTTGAAGTTTTGCGTGATTTCTATGACGCATTTAATTAGCATTCGAATAGTTTTTCACTTATATTGGTAAATAAAGGAAGAGAGTTCTTATGATGACACAAATTAAAAGCAATTAAAATTTTGTTTATCATAGCTTCTGTGAGGTCACAGATTCAATGGCAACTGATTGCAAACATGACATGTAGACTGAAACCACCAACCCCTGTAGACTCAGAAGTCAGAACTGTTAGAAATGCCACAAGTTTGAACGTGTAGATTGGCATCAAGCTAGGATTTTTTGGTCATTTTTTAGTCACAGACCGAATTTTTTTAAATGACCAAAAAAAATTAAGGCAATTCACAATGTCTGAAAATATGGACTAGTGAATAGAATACTGTTACGTCGAGTTTTAATACCACTCTGGGACAAAAGACGGAAACGTCTCAGTGACCAAAATGTCTCAGCGTAAAAAAACGGTCATAAAGTAAAAGTTGCATTTAAATTCCATTAAACATGTAGGTTGTTGACTGTAGACAGCAGTTTTAGAACATATTTTTGATTCATAATAACAGATATATATACTGTAGGTTTTACCGTTTTGTACATGTAAGTGTTACTTCTGTAAGAGCTGAAATAGTGAAAGCTGCATTGCAGTAATTAATTTTAACAATCGACTTCGCACCACAAAAGCTGGTAAGGTTTTATTTATGTACAAGCTTTGTAACAAGTTATCAAATGTCCATGAATTTGATAAACTAATGGTGTCATTTCAATAAATATTTTGTTTTGTATACCTGTACTGGTGTTAAGAACTGATTTGCCTATGGGATATTGCATAAGTGCAAAGAAAGTTTGAATAAAAGCTTGGCTGTTTCTAGTTGCTGTACTTATAGAAACAAAGCACAAGAAGGTTATATAAAAAAACTATCTAAAATAAAAAATTACAAATGTTAGGTAGCCACCCCTTATACACTAAATCATAAAAATAAAAATCTGATTTAAATAAAAAATTTAAAAAAATTTATCAACCCCCGTACCAATTGTGTGCAGCGGTTAACTTCTGTCGAAGGGGTTATAGCTGGACATGTTAGTAAGCACTGAATTATGTGACATTGTTACGTTGTTAACATTAAATTTGGCGTTTGCATTTTTGTTTTGAAAAGTCAAGGCTTTAACGTGTTTAAGTTGCTTTTAAAGCAAACTATAAAATCAATAGAAGCAGTCGTGTAAAGTGAGACCTAGCGTATCGGTGATTAAAGAAACAAAAACGGATCCAAGTAGTTCCCTGGAAAGATTTAATGTAATTTGATTTCCTTGCGCAAGTCCGCCGGTTTCGTCAGTAACAATAGGTGTGTGATTCACTTGTTCAATTGTGACTGTTGGGATACACCAACAAGGGACTTAGGCTTTTTGTTTAGTTCTAAAACTTGCACTGCGGCGTTGTCAGAGTGCAGTATTTTCAACTTCATTCTCTTTTTGGGATTTTTGCAGACGATTGGATTGATGAGTCATTTTCCCAAAGTGACCCGTCGGAGAAAAAGCGATTGAATGACCTACGTTTAGGTAACTGATGTGTCGAACGTGCTATGCACGTGATTTTTAATCCAAAATCCAAAGATGTTAGCGCTTGCTTCAAATGCCTGCTCAACACCTGCCTCGAGATCTTGTGCGTCCTACCAATGGATTACACCAACTCTCTCAAATGATGAAGAAGCATTTGCTTGTTCCTGAATCTCTTTAACATTACCAAAATATTGTGAATCATAATTATAATTATTACAAAATACTTTATATCCTGTTTGCGCAATGCCAATTAGTTTTTGATGACATTTTTGACTGCAAACCCACCTATAGTGGTAAGGTTGCGATATTTCTTTAAGTGATCGTCTAATTATTCTAAAACTCCGCGCACATGTGCTGATGTTGTATTGACTAACTGCAATACCTTCGGTTGCGCATTTTTCTCATTCCATTTGGACCAGACAAAATCGTTAATGAGTGCTCTTTTGACAAACCCGTCCGCGCTGCAGCTGCCAAATAACTAATCGTGATTCTGCTTTGTTTTAGCTCAGAAGGCAATCGTGACGCGATTGTTGGAAGACAGACCGTTTTTTATTTACGGTTTGAATCTGAAGGATGTGATTTACTTAAGGGCGAAGGATGAGTATTCTGGCGAGTTTGTTTTTTTCTTTTGTTTTTGTGTTTAGGCTGTTGCATTTGTTTACAAAGCTTCCTTTTTGAAACACACTAGTCTAAAAATATTTTCTGCAAGTAACTAGTGTTATCGCAAAGTTCACGGCGGGTCGTATCATTTATGCGTGGTTTAAACGGTGCATACTGAGCAAATCATACGTACCTAATAAGTGACTAAGGTTAAAAGTTTCGAAATTCATCGAAAAATCCTGTTCTTTTTGCTACTCATGTTGTTATTTCGTAGCAGTTTCGAAGTGCAGTTAAATGGTAAACTTGTACGTTCAAAATCATAAATGTCAAAGCAACAGCGACGGTAATGCTCTAAATCTTGCAGAAATTTGATGCAGAACCTATGGGCTGGGTGGCCCAAAAGCGCCAATGCTAGTTCGGCGTTGTGTATTTTGCGTCTTATTTGGTTGGAGACAGTGCAAAGCCTGAAATGTAAAAACGTTCGTGGCGCCGCTGTTGAAGGTGCCCTTGCCCAAGAAACGATTTTGTGAGTCGCTCTGTGACCGTGGACTCGCGCCTCGGTTGAGGGGTGGACATTGTATGAGCTATCGTGGCCATCGGCATTAGAGCACTTCGACGCAAAAGTTCGCCTGGAAAATCTCTCAAAACGAATTTTATTGAAGTTTCATAACAAAAAACACCAGAGGCTTGACAACTTTTTTTGAGTCAGAGTCAAAATGGTTGGAGTCATTTTGTGAAAGAATGCTTCAGCGCACTTTTTTTCTGGAAGAATCCACTCGAGTCGGTAAAGAAATGACTCACTGATTCATTTTGAAGTAAGGAGACTTCTTTTGTTCATTTCTTTTAGCTGAAAAAATGAGCATTTCAGCCGAATTCTTGCGAAAACCGCTACTTTCAGCTACGATTAAGCCTGAAACCTCTCCGTTGTTCTCTCCTGCTTAAAAATTGAAAGACTCGAAATAACTTGGCAACAAAAGTGAAAGACTCGAAATAACTTGGCAACAAAAGTGAAAAACTCGACATGACTCGACTACAGTCCTGACTCGACATCGCCTCGTCCTCGACTTGACTAAGTGCGAGTGATTTGGCGTGGTGTGTTGAATCACCCTCCAAGTTCATGGCTTGCGGCCCATCTCTGGCAGAGAACGATGCAACACAAATTTCTTATGAAAAGGCAACAGGGCACTGCATGTATTTGCAGGCAAGGTATGCCTTTAATTTGTTACTATTGGGCGACAAACATATTTCTCAAAAGGAAATTATAGAATAACGAACCAACAGCCAGAAATTTGTAGCAGTCGCTGATTTGTTTTTTGCCTAACCGCCGCGGTAACGCGCCGAATCACTCAATGAAGTTATATGTGCATCGCGATATACTGTAAATAGTCCGCATCAGCATATTTCAAAATACGACTGTTGCGAAAAGGTGTCTGTGCGTTGGTTTAATAAGTTTGTGCCGGATGGTAATTTTGTAAGTTGGGTTGTGCGGCAGATCAGGGAGAGCGAATTACGAGATTGCTGGCAAGATGGCGGAAGTACCAGGGAGTTGCCGCCTCTGCCGAAAAACTGATCAAGGCTCTGCGGACAAACGATGTCGAGGAAATTGAGCTGGCCCATCTGATAGAGCGGGAAATAGGTAAAAATGGTTTAGGTAGAAATGGTTTGTTGGGCATAACCAGCAGCGTGCGTCAACCAGTAACGGTAGAACAGCCGGAATACGAAACGGTTGCTTGTTGATTCAATTTTCGGGATTGAAGATCATGCTGGCGATTAACAGTGTGGTGGTCCAAAGAGACCTTTCCGCAGTTGGATTGTTTCAGGCAGAAAAAGCGAGATGAAGACGCAAAGTCTCGAAAATCGCCAATGCGACACTGTGTCACTTTCCAACTCGTCCAACGAGAATTCATTTGTTTATCACAAAATCGACACGCTCATTTCAGAAATCCCAAGCTGTATTCTAACAATGATTTCTACGACCGTTAGGAGTAAATTGCAGACCATTTCTGCTGTTGGAGAATGGACAAATGTTCAATCTGATCTTGTGTATACTCTCTGAAAAGTTGATGGTAGTTGTTAGCTCGGGCCTCAAGGGTTGTGTTCTAGCGCGTTTAACGCGTTGGAAGAAACTAATGTCAACTTCTGTTGTTTTTGCTCATTATCCGTAATTCAGGCAAAAATCCCCAAATCGGAAAACATTTTTGTTCAACTAGTTAGGGCTATGCCACGATCCTTGCGCTGCAGTAGTGCTTCTCAACCTTTTATTGCGACGACCCAAATATTATGCGTAAAAGAAATGCATACCTTCGGCGACCTGCCTCACCAAGCCACTTTTCAAATTTGAGGTCCAAGTTTTCTTTTAGAAAGTCTAAACCAAGGATAACGACTGCTAGTTTGCTACTGCATTACCGGCCAAGAATAACAAGTGCAAGAATTGCGATGTCACAATGATAATAGTTATAGTAGCAATTGGTTGCTGCAAGATAGCTCGCGTCAGAAATACGCTGATTCCTCTCGATCAATTCGACTTCGTGACATTGCTGCGAATCTGAATAATGATCTTACGGCGACCCAGGGGTTGAGAAGCACTGCTCTTAGATCAAGATAACTGTTCTGACAGCTTGCAGTAGCTGCAGAACAATGACACTGATTTTCCTCTGCATCCAAACTTGAAGGCTTTGGACTACTGCAGCATAGAGCTGCAGAACCAAGTGATCTAATCTGGCGATTTCCTATGCTAGCGCTTCTGGACTGACCTTGCACTGCACTTCAACTTCGCTAAACCCTTAAAGATACTACAAGGGACTATTACTACCGCAATAATTGATCGATTAAAAATATTGTGTAAAACGTGGTTAAATCAAAAAGAAGGCTTCACTTACTTAGTCAAGGCTTGGTTGTCTGACGTGGGTGTTTTTAAGCAGCTTCCTTCTGTTTAATTCACAGCAACAAGTTTAAAGTAAGCGTAAACACACCCAAGTTCTAAACTAACGTTTTAATTATGTAACCTACAACTGACGGTCATTCGACACTTGCCTGCTCGGTAGCCTGCGCTTTGTTCCGCAGCTTTTCTTCTGGATTTCGCGAAACTGCTGTTTCGATAAAAAACAAACAAGAGCTGCGTGCGCACCGAGTAAACTTGCCTTGCATTTCAAATCACGTTGTTTTTTGTAAGGAGCATGTCGGTTTTTTAAGAAAAAATTCGCTTTTCGCTCTATACATCTGAACTTAGTGTCTGACAAAGGGTTTGTACTTTCGCACTGTTCTTCTTGTAGGACATTAGTGCTTATCTTTAGGCTTGTAAGGTACTGCTATCCGAGCTGTATAAGGACTCGAACGAAGTTGGAGCAGGGTTCTTAATTTTTGATACCAAACGCAAGCCTTTGTTTAGGAGAGGTCAAATGCTTCAAAACCAGTGTAGATCGGGTTTTATTTGGAAACAATTTTGTGCGTTGCATTTTATTCCTCCGCTTCCTTTATCATTTGTTTCTATTTCCTCAAGCTGTTTACTTTTGAATTGCTGCATTGCGTCACTTGCATTTTACCTCGTTTTTGTTAAAGGATGTTGTCCATCTTCATGTATTAATTTTGTCTGCACTTATCTTCCAAACATCTTGGGTTGCGTAAGTGAAGTAAACTTGTTTAGACTGCAAAATTTGTCAACTCTGTAGTGTTTTACCGCTACAAAGACAGTGACGAGATGAAAAAACCCGATGCCTATTAAAATAACCCGCGTGAGATGTTAATAAATCAGTCTCTTTACTGTATATTGCCATATTTCTGCTTTTGCCCGAAAAGGCGGTATGTGTTCTTCATTCCAAACTGTGTTTTTACGTTCGACTGTTACTAACGTTAATCAGCTTGGTTTGTTCCAAAGCCTTGCGCCACTTCTCTCGCAGGTGCATGAAAGTTATCACGACCGTGTTGTAGCAGATGCTTACGTTTCATGACGGCTTTTACCAATCACTGTAGAAACAATGCGTGGACATCTAATATTTTCACTTTATCTGTGTCTAACTCCCTGGTAATGTAGCGATAAAGTTGGTTAAGATGCGATACACTTAAACATTGGTATCGATTATCGTATTGTCAAATTTCAAGTTATATCACGTTTTCTTCGCAACAGTAGCGAAAAAAGTTTTTCCCCGAAAGCTTTTTGTTTCGACTAAAATGCGTGTGTCTTACTGAGCTATCAAATTCTAGAAAATGTGAATAATATTTGGTGTAATCACCGAATTAAAAGGTTTAAATGGTTAGGTATTGTAAAATGGTGAGGCATCATCACCTCCGTCGTCAATCATGCTGCCTAGAAAATCTTACTCCTTTTACAATGTCAATACCGGTTTTACCTGGAAAATGTCCCACATTTTGACTCGTTGACTCAACGCTCAGCATCAGTTAACTGCTTGTATTTGCATTTTTAAACGAAGGCCTTAATAAAAAGTGGCTCCCCGGAACACTGACGTTCGTATCATAAGTGAAGCGTTTGCGTATTTGGTGTCTGTGTATAATTCTTCATAATGTTCAACTGCAAATCCATTTTGTTTAATATAAAAATTATGCAATCAAACTTCATATAAACATGGTACGATACCCAGTGTGCATTTTAACGTGGTTCAACTGACTGTGAAACTTTCTACAATGCACCACATATCTAAAGCAGGGGTCTCCAAACTACGGCCCGTGGGCCATATCCGGCCCGCGAAGCTATTTTATCCGGCCCGCCAAGACACTATCAATGATGAAAAAATGACGTGCGAAAAATTTATCGGTTTGTTACAATGTAACATATCCCACAATAATAACATTACGTATGACGGCCACGTGAATGTCAGTTGGCTGAGTATTACTGCGCTGCAGGCTGGCCTAACCTTTGCTGATATGATGCCACAATCTGAGGTCTTTGTTAATATTCCACCATGCTAAAACCCAAGAAGCAATTCTACCATTGTTCTCATAAATGCACTTTTACCATTAAACAACATTCATGCTTTGACATTCTTATACTTTGGACCGAGAGTTATGTTCGACCTTCGAACTGCTGTGTAACAGCTTGTGCGGCCCTCGGACAAGAATATTTGGAATCCTGATCTACAGCAATGTTTCGTAACTTATCCAACCCCAGGGGCCCCTATTGTTAAAGATATTGGCTTAAAAGATCCCTGTTTCTGCGCAATCTACAAAGGAGGTACGTGATAAAAGAGCAAACACTTTTTCTATCGTATTATAATTAGTTCAAAGAAACCTTCGTTTTATAACACCATTTGAGGTGCTTGAAGTTGTGTGTGGCGCCATAAAACCTATTTTTATACTGGAGAAACGTAATGCAGTACTTATTGCATTGGTCTAACAATGAAACAGCAGCAATTGACATATTTCCAAACACTCACTGAAATGTTGCTATATTGCATAACGACTGAAACATCAAGCAAAAATCTTAGTCAATTTTCACAAGGCTGTGTGTGACATTCGGTTTAAGGAAAAACACATGACAGTTGTGGCGACCTCTCGTTAAGAACCATTGATCGAAAGTGTTAAGAAAAAAATCTTATCGCTGCAAACTTTATTCGGATGTAGGAGAAATCTGCACGGGTGCACGGTTTCAGTAATATTTGAGCCTTGTTTTCATGTGAAAAATTGCAAGATGCAGTTGTTTTTAATCTTAAAGTGTAGAAAAATTTCTCGTGCTGTGTTGCCTCGGCAGCATTGATGCGCTGTTGGGTGTTGTGCCAGACTTTGTGTACCGTGGGCTTTGTCGTATTTACTATTGGCAATATTGTCTTTAAGCTGAAACGTTTTGGAACGGTTGAGCAACATTTATGCGTTATGTTCTATCCATTGTCTGGAATATGTTAAGCGCGAAATTTCAACTGAATTGTTATGACTAGCATTCACAGCTTTTCTCATCATGAATATGGGACCTATGCAATAGCCCTGCAACATTTAGACCATTGTAAACTTTAAATGACTTGCCGGACAGTTCATGTAGCTTGCGCATGGGGAGCGTTGCTAAATTGTCGGACGGCTTTTAAACATGTGCTGTTGTAAATGTCGACTATGCGTTTTCTGAAAAGAACGTTGTGTTTATTCTGTCATTGTTAGCTGATATTGCGTTTGTGTGGTTGCCATTTTGCTTCACGCAATGATGATTTCAAGGGTGCTTCAATTTTCCTGTACACGCGACCACATTTTTGAAACGTGTTTTTAAATAAAACGATATGCAAAATGCTACATGTTTCTTAGCGTTTTGCTTTGCTGAAGAACGAATCGTTGCCAGTGTGCAAAATGTAAATAATGCGCAGCAAAGATTTTTTTTTGGAAACACGACAATGTTTGCTGCTGGAAATGAAGATAAGGTTCTACGTATAAGTTGACTCCGTAATAAAATTGCGTTGGATTTTCAAACCAGTGTTTCTCAAAACTTTTTTGCTCCATTGCCCCCTTTTCATTCTCGACATATCGTTGTCACACCTGAAGCCTGATAAAGCAACACAAGGTAGTATATTTAAAATAATTTTGTTTAAGAAATCGATACACATCATGGTCCCAAGTTCAAAACCTTTACAAAGCTTCGAAATATTGAGGCATTTTTGTGAGGTACAGTCGTAGATCACCTCGCTTATGAATCAACCAGAGGTTTCTTTGCTTTTAGAGCATTGAGGTCACAGCCGAAGTTAACTCAATTGTGTGGTTCTTCTAGATGAATAGCTATATCTCAAATTGATAGAGAGTTGTTGCCTCAAATTTAACGCTTGTTTCATTTATCAATGTGTTTACACAAGTTTGTGAAGTTAGTCACCACCAGTGTTCCCTGTAAGAAAATTTTGCACTGAGCAAATGTTTGTTTCAGTGCGCATGCAATTTCACAACCATGTAGAAGGGGGACTCAAACACGTGGGACGCATGTGGCCCACGAGAGCATTTTGTGCGGCCCGCAGAGCGGATCCAGCCAATAACATTAAAGGGGACGATTTCAGTAATATTTGGAAGTCAAGTCTCATAACGGCTTTGCTATAGTAAGAGGGTGAATTATACTTTATAACACTGCTGTGGCAGAACGATGGACAAAAAATGGCCTTATATCGCCAATGCTATTTTCCGAATTGTAAAAAGTTATGTGAATAAAGTTACTTTTTTAGGTTTCATGGGGGGACGATCGCCCCCGCCTTAATCCGCCCCTGGCGGCCCGCGATGCGTTTTGGGAATTTTCATATAATCAATATTTAAAGCTTTTAGTTTATTCACTGATGTTAAAAGTGCTCCGCCAGCGAATGAACGAGTTTTTTTAAACGAACGCAGAGGCGGCTAGAAATGATTTGCCTATAACTCACGATACATTTCGCAAGAAATAAAATGTAAAAGCTGTTTCTTGTAAGGTTCAGGTACCGCTATTGTTGCGTCAGCGTCATACTGCGGCCCTCCGGTTGCTTTATAGGTCCTAATTTGGCCCTCGGAACACTTTGTGTTTGAGACCGTGAAACGTTTCGACAGGGCTATGCGATGTATATACGATATCAAATTTGGAATGTTACAAGTTCGCAAGAATGAGATTTCACTGCGCAAATGCTCTGGCACTAGTTCTGCGCATTTACGCACCTTAGAGAGAACACTGGTCACCAGAGAGTCGGCGCGATTTGATAACAACGACAGTGAATCTAATTCGCAAGTTAGCTGAGTTAGGCTGGCTAATTTTCTTCCCAGAAGAAAATTAAATTTTTCAAAGACACATATTGACAAAAGCATTCTGTCATTTTATTAATGTCGGAATGAGAACCAGTGTGTTTCGCGAAGAGGCATTTGCAGACCACAAAGTGGAAGAATATCAAAATATATTGTAAAACTACTGGAGGAGTTCCAAGCCAGATGTGACCATTTCCAAGAGTTGAAAAAACCATGCTTTGCATTCCTTGTAAATCCATTCAATGTTAATGTATCAGTGATGGCTGTTCAGTTGGCTAACCGTTTGTTACAAGCTTGTCTGCTGTAAAAAAAGAACTGACGTAAATTCAAGAAAATCTGGCTCAAAAAAAACTTTAGTCAATGCCACTCTACACTAAATTTTTAGCGACAGGTTCCAGAAAGTTAATACCCAGAATTTAAAATACCAGTGTATGACTCATTTCTGTGTACAGCACAACATATTGCTTTGAATTTTTTCTCTGTAATTAAGTTCGCAAAATAAAACTACCGCGCAACCCTGAAAAATGTTGGGAGAGAATTAATTCGCACAGCTTCAACAACATACAGCTGTCCAGGTTTTCGAGGCTAGAAAAAACAAACAAAAACTTCATACCGACAATTACTGTACATCATTTAATGTAAAACTTGCATTCTTTACCGTATTTATATTGACACTACAAACTGGTTTTGTGGCTCGCTGTTGTTTTTGATTTTCTGCAAATGACTCTTCATAGAACACGTTTGCCCAACCCTGGTTTATACTATGTGTAAAAAAGCATGAGTGAAAAAGAAGCATTGCTGCCATCAAAGCGCCTTTTCTGCAACCAATGCTCCTCTAAAGATGCCGCAAATGCGCAGGACCACCAGATCATTTGCGCAGTGAAAAAACATCCCGCGCAATTGCAACATTCCAAAACATTGGAAAAACACGAGAACAAGAAGCTATTTGAATTAAATGTTAGTTTGTTTGTATTTTCATAAGATTTTACACTAAAAATTCACAAAGTTTGTAATTCATTTAGAACTCTGCTAACTCAGTCTTAAAATATCCATGCTCACTAAAGCAAACATTTGCACGGTGTAAAGTTTTCATACAAGGAAAGCACTGTGTGCAACTGTTGCCGTAACATTGGACATTTTCTCTTTTGTATACGTCAATTTGCGTTGCATCGTCAAAAACCACAAAAAGATAAGCAAAATGTTGACTTTTCTCCCCCCTGGAAAAATTTTTGCGGGCGCCCATGATCATAACTTGACTTTGTCGCGAATTTCGACATCACAACTTGGCTTTTTCGCATTATTTAAAACTGCGCAGCCAATTAAATTTTTTCTGATGGGTAAACGTCGTAGAAGAGTGTATTTTAACTCTTTCGGGTTTATATTAAAACTCACATTTGTCTAGCTCATGCAACGAACCACTGGCACAATTTCAACGTGACATGAGTTTTTGGCATTACTTTCTTATGAGGACCACATTAACTTGTTGGTGGAAAAACATTGAAACTTTTAAGATAAGGAGGGCCTGGTCTAAAACCAAGTACGTGTTATGGGTCAAAATGACCATAACATGGAAAACATGGACACAGATAAAAACAGTGATGAGTCCACAATAACTGGTCAAGCAGTGAGATTCACAGAATTAATGCATGACTCTAATATGGAAGAAGTTGATTAAATAATTAAGACAGTGATGTGACCGATGGTTTTAACATGTGTATATTTGTCGTAACATAATCCTGTGTATAAATTTAACTTGTATGTTGCAGTAATGAATGGAAATTTTAAAGTTAACACAATGAATAATATATGTGATTTGTATCTGAGATATTTGGGAAAATGCAACCTGTACAGGGAAGTAACGCAATTTCGAAAACAAGAACAACATTCAAAAAAAACTTCGAAGAAATAATAATTTGACTACTAGACTTGATAAAATTATGTGAGAACCCAAGACATAGCGAAATAACTGCACATATGCTTACCAAAAGTGAGGAAGCAACGGTGAAAATTACAGCAAAAGTAACTAATGACGATTGCCGTATTTAAAGCTGGGAATGGCAAGGTGAAAATGATTTATAAATATCACCTGTATTTACAAACCTTAGACTAACAAAACATGGAACCAAAAACAAGCTTAGAATTAATACTTACATTGGCAGCAAGACATCGGGACAAACAAAGTATAAAAAAGTTACTGCAATATTGTGGGCCTGAGAAATTTGAAGCACATGACAAGCCCTTGGCTGCCATGAGTAATGCGGAAGCTGTACAAATTGTATTTAAATGGATCGGCTGTAACAGCATTAATGGCCAGTCATTTGATGTACGTATGGGAATAGAAGAATTTGCAACGACATTGGCTTAAAAGTGATCAATCGTAACCGATCTGTATATGTTACGCGCAGTGCCGTGGCAAGGGTAAGTGAGGCCCCCCCCGAAATTTCACGTGGGGCCCCCCATACGCTATTGGCCTATTATTATGAATTGCAGTAAAAAGTC
>JGI24021J15306_10002658_pt1 | contig 19562 bp, 18 predicted proteins | sample Ectturendosymbi1_FD_15306 | JGI IMG/M metagenome (IMG submission 15306)
ATCCGGCCCGCGTAGACATTTTGCCAATGAGGAAAAACAATATAACAAAGGAAAATTTGTTGATTTGGCAGAAACATTTCCTGAAACAATCCATTTTGTAAGATGTCCGGCCCTCGGACTGTTGAGTAACAGCTAATGGGGCCCTCGGACTGCTGAGTAACAGCTTATGTGGCCCTCGAACAAAAAAGTTTGGAGACCCCTGGTCAAGATGATGATGCTGAAGTAAATAACAACGAAAAGGCTCCTGCATAACTGCGCTGTAACAACGCACTACGCATCATGAACACTTTCTTCCAGCAGAGAAATTTGTACAAGTGCACCTGATGCAGAGATGCATTGGGTCAACTGTCACTCATAATTTTCTGCATAGTTTCAGCTGATTTGTTCTAATCAGTGTTAGACGTTCGCGTCAAAACGAGTACAGAACTGTCGACCGATCACCGCCTCCAGGTGGTCTGCAACTTTCGTCTTGACGAAACAACAAAGCCTACACAAACTTGCAGGTCTAGGAGGTCCTATCGAATGATGTGTGAGGCCCTGGTGGACAAGGATGTAAGAAAAAGCTTTGTGGACAGCGTATAGTCCTTGAACCAAAAACTTCCAGAATGTACAGCATATGTTGAGTTGTAGTTTCATCTTGTTCGCGACGGGTATGTGAACGGCAGCGACTCGCTGTGGCGAATAAAATGAGAAAACAAGCGACTCCTTGGCGGAACCAAGAGGTGAATGCTGCTATTCGAGCAAAGAAAGTGGCCCACGCGGCAGAACAAAGCCCAAACTTCTTTGCACGCGCGGCGCGCTGAGTGTCAAAATCGGCGGCCCTCATAATGAAACTTCCGAAATGCAATGTTGGGGAATTCGGACAAAAGCTAGATTCCAAGTACTGGCAAGCCAACGAAGTGTTCTGGCAAACATTTTGGTCCCTCCGACAAAAATGTAACATTGTTAGATACACCAAAAGTCATGATGATCTCATTTCAGAAATGAAGAGGTTATTCTCAGCAAAGGGTGTGATTTTTACTAAGATCTTAATCCTGTCACTCGTATGGCATTCAACACACAGGTGGTACATTTGGGGAAAGAAAATACTATCACTGCAGCCGAAGTAACACTGAAGGGTGACAAAGGCGCAGGGTATGATGCAATCCGACCTGAAATGCCCAAAGCGTTGAATCGACAAAGAGTTCTTTGGCTGATTTGTGTGTGTCAAGTAGCCTGGTGTTCTGGAAAATGATCGAATAATTGAGAATTCGGAGTGATCATCCCCATACACATGAAGGGGCATGTCTCTCTTCAATTTGCCTGGAAAAGTGTATCTCAAACGCCTTGAAAAACGATACTACGAGATAATTGAACTAAAACTGGATGATACCCAGAGCGGTTTTCGCCCCGGCCGTATCACTACAGGCCAAATTTTCACTCTCCAACCAAATTTTCTCAAAATTTTGGAGTATGCCACAGACGTCTACACATGTTTTGCCAATCTCAAGAACGACCTGGTTCTTCGTGAAAAATTTTGAGAAGTGCTGCAGAAGTATGGTGTTGACGACTGCCCGTTACTGGCCGTCATATCATTAAACTTCTGTCTGTGTCCGTGTGGGCGAACTTAATTCATAACCATTCACCGTGAGTGTTGGATGACGACCAGGGCTTGTGCTAGCTAGAATGTCCCAGGTATGATCGTCGAGGCAAATCCTGCTGGTTTTACCCACACATAGTCATTTCCTCAAAAACCAGTCTTTCAAATATCTGAATTGGAGAAATTTCTAATATACTTAACTTTCAAAATGTTGCTTACTATCAAAAACAAAGTTTAAGAAAATGTTTTGAGTATAAAATCCATTGCTCTGACCTGCAGGAGTGCAGACTGCATCCGGGAACCATCGCTGTTTAAATATGCAGGTTGAGACAGACATAGAAGAAGAAATAAATAGGTTGAGCACGTGAGCGCTATAACGCTTAGAACCCCACCTGCAACAAAATCAAGGTGAACCTCTTCCTATACCCGCTCCAGATATTCAGAATGAATTAGACAATGACCGCTTTAAAATCAAGTGTTCTTTCGTCGGCTAATAAAGTGGAAAGAGAAATTAGAAACAACCGCATTATTTGCTGCTTTGTGAAGACACTGTGAAAATAGCCAGATTTCGCTAAAGCCTAAGCAACCAAATTCAAAATCATTGTCATTCGGTCTGACCATAACCGGGTTGAACCGCATCACACACGTCCCTGTCTCCCGTTTGAAGACAATTTGCTATTTTTTAAGATGGGGATAGATGGCGCTTTGCGACAACGGCAGTCTTGTAGCGTCGTGGTAAATTGTTGTTTGCGTTTCCTAGTGACGGTTCGAAGACGACTTAAATTTGAAACGCCAAGATTACATTCAGGGTGACGTCATGTTTGCGCTCGGGGCGAAGCTATTGGGAAAGATATGACAATAGAAACATTCGATGCATCTGCTGCGAATGACTCAACAGGTAATTGTCTAGTTCCAGCTTCGGAAGCTTTTGCTTTATGAAGAGCATTAGAATGCATGCGTCGTTCGAACTGACCTTTGTCCATGACCTGCATATGAATCAAATCGCAAGTGCTTGAACGAGGCAGTTGGTGCACTGAAAGAGCAAATGTGAATGGTATAGTGCGTTCTTTACCAGGTATTTCGCTTGAGAACGGTGCCTCTCAGAAGTAGAATGAAAGTTTAGAGAAAGAAAGGAATGTTCATCGGAAACAAATGAATTTCCGATGGTTTCTTGTGTGTGCAAAATTAGTTACTTGTGAGCAGCACAGTGTCACTGATGCTCGGGCAGGCGGATTTGGTTTCAAGCTAATTGCGTGAAATACCACGTCAACTCCTATTGTCGAGCAGCAATTGCTGAAGCTGTAACTTGGCCAAAAAATAATTTTTATGGCCCCTAACGCAAAAACAGTTTATAAGGTCCTACTCCAGAGCAATAAATGAAATACAGCTTAGCTCATCGGTTGAATTTCGAATACTGTGCAAATCCCTTAGTCATAAACTGGTTATTGATAAAATGCAAAGGACTTTTAAATTACCACGCTCCCATAAACCCCTTGACTGTGTTACAGTGGTTGTCACGTTGACAAATATTGTGATTATACCTTGATTCTGAGGCTGGAAGTTTGTGGATAGTCTCTTTTTCAACTAAATTTTGTAGGCCTTCTTGAAGCACCTAATCTGTTTGTCGAAAGCCTGGTAGTTTATAAATAAATGATAAAATCTATGGCCTATGGATACATTTGCCTAAAACGATATCTGCCGCTGAATCAGCACCATCATGTCTTCAGGTGCGATCGCCATCAGATTTAGTTAAAGATCACTCCGAACAGTCACGTGTATCTCCCCCACAGTAGGATTTGCTTACATTCGCGACACTTTGGAAATTGATTGGAAACCTGGTTGACCTTGGCATCATGGCTGAAAGCTCAGTTTTTCGCTGCAAAGGTCAGAGGCGGACTTTTATGCAACAGCCATCGGTTTATTGGCCGATAAAAAACGTACAGTACATTAAAAAACAAATATTTCATTTTTGCACAACTAGCGATGATCTTCCTTGCACTAATGAAGCCAGCAGAGAGAAAACTGCATTCCAAATCTGCAAACTGAGATACACTTTATCACCTCATCAAAACACAAATAGCGCTCTAATGAAATGGAATTTTAGAACATCATCGAGGACGTTAGGAAAAAAGTGCGAGGTTTATCAAGCGGCTCGCACCAGTGAAAATGTCAGAGCAAAAACCCTTCTTTGCTCAAATAATTTTGTCGTCGCATATCTCACAGACTCCCAGGAAAACGATTAACCATTTTTTGACTTATTACAAATTCTTTGACGGCGTATAGTTGGTGAATTTGAATATACGTTCGGCAAATTCTTCGTTGACTAATACTTAAAGCAGTCTAGTGTCTCAAGACAAAATGCTTGATTCCGCTGCACACTCTAATAAAATAACAGGATTGGTTTTCAAATTTTTTGTAAATACATTTTATCATGAAGTAAAGGTTCTAAAATGCAGCTTAATGTATGTGGTTCACGATACCGAAAAAACGTTGAAACAGCGCAACAGTTTGGAAAATTTTCTTAGGTGGTTAAAAATTTAAAGATGTTTTTCCAAATTTGTTTTGCCTGCACTATGAAGCGGTAATCATTGGTGCATTGCCATTTGCTGCTGAATGCTTAGAAACATCCGCGACGCTGGACTTCTCTACACAACATTCCGACGATGCATATTTTATGAATTGCAACATGAACTGGTCTTACTGGTATAACTGGATTACGAAAAAAAGGCACCAGTGATCTGTGCGCATGAGCGTCGAGAGTGGGGAAAGGGGTCAAGGCCTGCCTGGATTTTAAAATTTGACATTTTCCTATCACACTCCTATCAAAAAAAGTCGTTTTCTTAGTTTCGACAGGAAAAATTCTATTTTACCATTCCCCCCTAAAAGAACATCTTTGGCTACCTCTGGAAAAATCCACTGTTGGCCATCCCCTGGAAGAAAATCTTTCCGACGCTCTTGTCTGTGCGCATTGGAGATCATACAGGATATCGAAAAGCAAATTTGGAAGATAATTTTGTTAGCTGTGTGATGTAAAACGCAGTATATTACATTTAGTTGAAGCACAAGAAATTTAATCCCTTCTACTTGCCGTGTTCAACTTACTCTAACTCACATCAAATCAATCTTTTTTCGTTATCATATGCCTCATGCAATCACCACACCGCGTTTCGTTTTTTCGTTGAAAAAGTTTTTTTCATAAATTGATTGCTAAGTTTGATTTGTCTGTTGAAGAAACGGGCCAACCTAACACGATCTTAGCCTTTTTGTAAAATATTTTCGTTATGCATCGCTTTCTGCAATATTCTCTACCTTTTTAAGCAGCCTGCGTGTCAAATTGCAAAACGTTTCTTTAAATTTTCTAAGAGTGATTCTAGACTCGAGGGCACTTCGTGTAAAACGTTTATGCGTAACCCATTAACTACAGCGTGCGCCACTTTTATCATAATTTTGCACCAACATAACTCGCCCGGCGATTGAGCATAGAGAGCTATTCAAATCATCTACAGATTCGGGAAGTCTTCTAGTTCAGATTTTTAAAAATATTTTTTCGTTTTGGGTTTGGGTTTCTCTGTGGGTGACGTCATAACGGGTGCAGGTTTTCGTACCTTTGCAGCTGAAGTTATCTGGCTGTGGACACCAATCCAACGAGCTATTTTTGGCTCAAGTTGTTTTTGGAATCTAGGCTATTATCCGAGTCTTTAGAGCCCTAGTCCTAGGCAAATCCTCGTAGCAAGCGACTCGCTTGCTACGGCTGTGAAAATCTCGCACACATGCCTTAATACGNATTTCAACAATGACAGCATAGGGGAAATTTTAGTCTCATATCATTTCGCGCGACGGTTTCATTGCGTTCGATTCTTTGCAGNGTGGAAGAGTGAAGTAATAAACACANGAATCGTGAGTCTTTGCAACCATTTGGGTGCGTTTGTGAGTTTTTGCAACCATTTGGGTACCACTGCAACTATTTGGGTGCATTTCACTTGACGCATTTTGCAAGCAGCAGCAACTTTTGATCATGATTTAAGAAACAAAAAGCTACAATGATTGAATTTATAAGACTGAACATAGCACTGTGTAAACAAGGTTTTGTCCTGAACAAAGGCTTTGTCCTGACTTTCGTCATAGAAAAATCATATGAGAATTCATCACAATTTGTTTGCCAATTTTGCAACTTTCAATACACAGAATGCTCAATGTAGACAGATCCTGGGATATTGTGACCCATTAATTCATTTTCTATTCTTTTCAATCTTGAAAGAGACTTTTCTCCAGAGCAGGTAGTGACCATCAAGCGTAAGTTGATTCATTAGGACCACACTGTGCTCATGATTTCCATTTATTTTCAAAATAAAGAAATTCTAATGGTCAAATCTGTGTTCGTTAAAAAGTCTAGGTAACTGTGGTAGGTTGTTTTAATTATATTATCGATACCCTTCCGATAAGAACATGAAACTTGGACATTGACGAGAAAGTTTTGCCGTAGTTAAACCTGAATTATACCGAATAATGGAATAAACTATACACACTAGTCATGACTTCAAAATTGATCAACGACATGTGAGCGTTATAGAAATTTATATGTTGTGCTTTCATATTATGTCAAATTATGTTTGCTCGTAAATTTCCGTATAATAACATGAAAGAGAATATACCGACCGAAGATGCAGATGTTTCAAACAAGCAGCTTTTTTTGTTTTTTCTTAGCAGCCATTTTTGCGGTTACTTTTGCTAAATTTTTGCTACACTTGTTTTGGGAACTTGCCTCTTCAAATTTTCAAATCTTGATTTTGACAATTTTCAAGTGATGATTATTACCTTTTCAAATTATGTTCCTAGATATGTCTTAAGTAAGTTATTTTTACCTTGTTTCTTCTATCTGTAAGCATCTGTAACCGTAACCTCCTGCACATTACTTGTTGCTGGATGATGTTTGGGTCACTTTACTTCTTAATCAGGCAACAACGAAAGGTTTACCTGCTGGCTACCATCACTGCTTTCTCATTTATGACTATATTCATGTTCTCTCGACGTATTCAAGTGTATGATCTGAATATGCTAAAAGAATTTGATAGTTTTCAAAAGCAGTGCCTTCAAGCAGCTTCACGGCAACCACGGGCTGAAAACATTAGAACGAATTCGAGCAGCATCGTTTTTACTGTAAGAACCTGTAAGCGCAATCACCGCACCAGGTTGGAACTTATCCTGATGACTTGGTTTAAGGGTTTAGAAAAACAGGTGGGTGGATATCTAGTTGATTTGGTTTGCCCCAAACTTGCGTTAGTATTTTCTCGTTAACTTGAGTTAACTTCTATTTTCCATTTTTTTACAGAAATATGACGTTATTTTAACAGTATTGTTTATTTGTTGTTTATTTTCGAGACAGTATTTTCTCAACGAAATGGAGACGAGGCATGGTGAAGCGTTTATTACAAAACAGAAATTTTCATTACTCTAAGATTTCAAATTCTAGTTGAAATGGTCACTATTTTAATTGCAACTTCACTGTTTGGTAGTAAGTTAATACTAAAAAAAAAACTTACTTTTCAAAATTAAGTTCTCCATGAAGCGTTTTCCTTGCGCAGATTAATTTCATAACTGATGAAGACGACGCAGTTTACAACAAGAAGACAGGTAATTTCTTTGGTACTGAAATTTTGACACCAAGTTTTAAAAACTTTTATCAACTAGCAGCTTTCAGCACTGTTCATGAGCATCTTGCTAATTCGTAAGTATGGTTTTCAATATCTGTTCAACAAACTGAAGTTCTTACGTCTCATTAATTTTGTACACATTTATTTCATGTTTTTTGCTGATTCTGTGGTTTATTTTAATCCTAAATACGTTTCTGGCCGTGCCGCAAATGTGTGTGCTTGCGCGAATGTATGTGGATCTGCAGAGCGTGTCTGGCGTTTTGCTAAGTGCTGTAGCTCATGATAACACACTTCGCACATTTGGCATAAATCCTTTATTGTGTTTCTTGCATGATATTTGTTTTAATCACCACTTTGGTGACACGTTTCTTCAGTGGTTGAGCATTTTGCCAAATTCAAATTCGGTGCTTCTTCTTCCGCCTACGTTTTCAACCTGACAGCGGAATGAACTACTTGGTCATTTATTGAGGCAGGACCGTAGCAACGGGTGGCATTCGGGAGCAGTGCACCCCAAATTTTTTTTTGCCCAGAAAAATTTGTTTTAAACATAAAAGCAAAATAAAAATCTTGCCCCTCTCAAAATGTATTTTTCCCCAAAAAACATTAAAACCTGTCTACCGGCCTGTTGTTAGGCTATCGTCCGATAAATGAAAAAAATGACTTTCCTTCCATACAGAAATTTAACAGAAGGTATATTTTAGGGCAGGGGTCGGCAACTTTTTGCTAACCGTGTGCCGACTTAGGCTTTCAAATCATTCAGTGATGCCCAATCGCGCTTGGGGCATCACCCGAACGCGTATACTCTGATCATGCCGGTTTCAGACCATTGCGAGTCGGTACCGAGTAACACGCTGTAACCTGAACAGTTCGTTCGCTTAATTACTTTTGTTTGTTTTTTAAGCTATGTCGACTTTTCAGTTTAGCAATAGTCGATAAAGACATGAAACTCTCGTAACAATTTACTGAACTGATAAATGTAAAATTGATAGTATCACGTTGGAGTGATTATGGAGACAGCCCGGTGCAAGAAGCCAGCGGAGCTGGATATAGATCGACATTCGGAATCAGCAGCAAAGCTTTGGAAACACTGGTTGAGGAATTTTGAAAACTATATAAAGGAGCTGCACGAATGCAGTCCTAGGCCGGCTGACAGCTCCGTTCCCCCTCCCCAAAATAAATTGCTCATTTTGATAAGTTATGTATCAGCCGACGTGTATTAGCTGCTTGAAGATTGTCGCACGTACGACGATGCGAAAGCAGTGCTAGAAAAAAACTTTAACAAGAAACCTAACGCAATCTTTGCACGTTATCAATTGACTACACGCAAGCAGAAAATGGGAGAAACCCTCGAGAATTTTCTGCTGTGTCTGCATTCATTAAGTAAAAACTGTCAGCTTCGTGCGGTTACAAAGGAGGAGTATCGTCAGGAATTTGTTCGCGACGCCTGCGTGAACAACTTAAGTTCCACTGCCATCCGAATGCGATTATTAGAAAAAGATGAAATGTCGTTGGAGTAAACGTTCGACCTGGCATCGACGCTCGAGAAAGCGCAACGAAATTCCGACGCCTATTCCCTCCTTGTCCTCGTCAAGTTTCGATACCGCAGGGGCAGCGTATGACTCTTCACAAGTTAGCGCTGGTAAGACCAGTCCTACTGCTCGGATTCTGAAGATCAAAGGCCTACTCCACAGGAAAAGCAGCCGCTTCAGTTTCCTTTCGCAAAAAAATGTTCGCACTGTGGATATTCTTACCATGAGAGAAAAGCATGCCCAGCTAGGAATCTTCATTGCTTCAGCTGTGGCGAGAAAGGTAACCTCGGAGCAGTCAGTCGTTCGAAGAACCAATCACCACATTCAAGTGCGTGCACACCTGCAAGTTCGTTCCTGTGCGGCATACCTTCTAGCTTCCCGCAATGCCTCAAGGCGGCCGTTGCAAGCGTCACCACAAAGGAACATCACTTGCATGCCTTGCTGCATTCCGGCAGCAAAGCAAATTTTATAAATGACGTGATTGCGAAAGCTTTAATCTTCCCATGGTTGCTGTTCAGAGCAATATGCAGGTGGCCCAATCCAACTGGAAGGCACAAGTGACAGGTAAGCGTACCACCGATCTCATACTTAACAAAAACAGGTACGAAAAGTGTTCTTCGAAGTTGTGGCAGGTTTATGCTGCGATGTCTTGCTTGAGCAGGACTTTCAATACAGGTATAAACGACTAACTATTGAATATGGGGAAGATTTGGAAGATCTTATCCTTTCTACACGTGAGAGCTTTTCGTGTGCACACCAGCAGCGGCTGTTGAAGCACTATCGCTTTTCCCGGACTTAAGCGAAAGCTGCAAACCGATAGCTGCAATGTCCCGGCGGTTTACCAGCGATGAAAAGATATTCATTGCAGGTGAAATAGCAGAATGGTTGCGCAATGACATCATCGAAGAATGTCGGTCACCGTGGCGCGCACAGCTCGTAGTGACGAAACCGACGGAGAATTCGAAACGAAGAATGTGCGTGGATAATTCGCAAACGATTAACAAATACACGGAGCTGGATGCTTATCCTTTTGCGAGAATTGAAGAAATGGTGCACGACCTAGCTCGTTATAAATACTTCTCGACATTCGACCTCCGATCAGCTTGCCATCAAATTCCCATTCGCCTGGCCGAAAGAAAATATACAGCATTTTAGGCAAATGGCAGGCTTTTCCAATTCAAGCGAATGCCATTTGGAGTGACGAATGGGGGTGTTTGCTTCCAAAGAATAATGGACAACCTCATTGCAGAACAGCAGTTGGACGATACCCATTGCTACATGGACAATCTCATTGTTGTCGGTCTATCTCAGCAGCAGCACGATGATAACGTGCAGAAATTGCTCGATGCTCTTCAACGCAGGAAGTTCGCGCTGAATCATGCTAAGACAATTAAATCTGTTTCGGTTATTAACGTGTTAGGTTATCGAGTCGGTGGCGGGGTAATTCAACCCGACCCCGACCGTCTGCGGGCCTTAAAAGATATGCCTGTCCCGCGAAGTCCGAAAGAAGGAGAAAGGGTTTTAGGAATGTTCGTCTATTACTCCAAGTGGATACCGCGTTTCGCCGACAAAGCGCTGCCTCTCAGGTCATCCTCGTTTCCCCTTGAGACATCAGCGTGCAATGCCTTTGAATCGTTGAAGCGACAACTCGAAAAAGCGACACTTCTTGCCATCGACGAAGCACGACCTCTTGTGGTCGAATGTGATGCGTCAGAATTTGCCATTTCTGCCACCCTTAACCAACGGGGAAGACCAGTCGCTTTCCTGTCCCGAAACGTCCAGGGAAGTGAGCGTCATTACGCACCGGTGGAAAAGGAAGCGACGGCCATTACTGAAGCGGTTCGTNAATGGAAGCATTTTTTGTTACGTCAGCCGTTCACAATCGATGCAGATCAACGTTCCGTTGCATTCATTCCGGGTAATAATACCAAGTCTAAGATTAAAAATAATAAAATCCAAAGCTGGCGGCTGGAATTGTCATCACTAAGTTACGATATCAAATATCGATCAGGAAAACTCAACGTGGCTGCAGATTGTCTAAGTCTGTGGTTCTCAAACTTTTCTGCGCGTTGACCCCCAATGAATTAAAGTATACAATTTTTGTAGANCCCGTGGCCTAGCCCAACAGTTACTAATACAAGGATAGTATGTGTCAAAATAAATTTGAGTACTTTTTACTTGAAATGCATGATAAAATAATACACAATCCGAAAATATGCTTGGAACTATAGATGTAAGCATAAAATGAAACAACAATTGTTCCCTGTCCTACTGCACAGCCTACTGCTGTACTGCCAGTCTAACAACTGCTGAATTACGACACATGCACTACAATATTGTTTGTGACATATAAACAGAACAGTTTTCATAATGTCATCACAATCGATGGTTTCATAAAAACTATTCGAATCGAATATACCAGGGGTGGCCAAACCGTGGCTTTTTGAGCCTTTCCATGCGGCTGTTTGAGCTTTCCGAAAAATTGTATTTTTTTTTCTACATATTGCAAAGTGTAGAAATATTGGTAAGTGGTACTGTGGTCAGTGATGGATTTACGCATAGGCCATGGCCTAGGGCACCGCACTTTTTGGGCCCTGCGCAACTCCATCCTATGACGATCCATTATGAACTTAAAATTTGCGAAACTGTGAAGAGGCATAACTTCACAACTTACTTTGAAACGATTGAAAATGCAAATGTCTTGTCTAGGCCAACAGTACAGTAANAACACGATAATATTATTTGCTACGTAGTATAAGAATTCGANTATTGATTTTCATCTGAGTTCTGCAGTGTCTGGTGGTCTTGTGTTGTTGCTANCNTTTTGTCAGTGGACTAGATTGAACACCAAATAAGGAAGTGCTGTGTCAAACGTTTGATACTGAGGAACATGGCTAGGCGCGAGAGGGATGCAGGCCGTCTATATGAAAGTGGTTAAAAGCAGTAGCGTTGCCAGCCCAAAATTTCTTTGGGAGGGCCAAATACTATGACTTAAAGCGAATAACGGACAGTATCTTATTTGGACATTGCCTGTCAAAGCACAAAATGACAAGATGTTAGAAATTTAGGAGGAATGGTTCCATCTCTCCCCTGGCTACATCTATCTTTACAAGAGAGGAATGAAAAAGAATGATCAGTACTTACTTGATGTTCAATAGTCCACTGACAAAAAGCTCGCAGCAACGCAAGACAGCCAGGCACTGCATAACTCCGATGAAAAGCAGTATTATCAATATTGCATGCTACGTTTGGTTGTTATCAACTAGATTGCCCACAAACAGAGATTGCTTGTTGAAACTCTATACGCCTATGTTTGGTAAATCAGCTAAGAACAGTTTCTCGTGAGTTTTGTTTGGAAAAAAGTGTCTACATTGGGCTTACTTCATATGGTTAGCTGAGGGTGTTGCGACAATACTTTGCTGTGCAAAGCTTGTCTTCATGCTGTTTACCATCGGTTTAAGAGGATTAAAACGCTGTATTTTGTATTCCTTTTGAAAATGACAACGTAAAAAGGCATAAGTAAACCCTGTGTCCACTGAATGGATTGTACTTGTTTGTTCCATAAAATATGTGGTTATGATAACAAAGGAGTTTATGTACAGCTCATCAGATCGACAACTAGAGGATATTTCGGAGGCAGCAACATGGTCCTGCATGAAAATGTATATATCCAAAAATAAACTACAAAAAACGCTAGAAATCTTGGAAATTTAACAAAGAGAACGTCTGAACTACACGAAATAGCCATAAATTCCAAGAAAAGATCGCATTGCCATTTGTTCCAGAGAATAATGTAGGAAAGGCTTTAATTTCTGTTGAAAATCTAAGGCAGTCGTAGAACCAAAGTCGGCACCACAAAAGATAGATCTTTGAGGGGGCCCTACACATAGAGGGGCATACTTTCACGCTTTTTGGACAAATGGCCAAATAGGTCGCACCTGCGTGGGACCCAAAAAACTAAGATGGCTTAGGGCCCCGCACTTCCTAAATCTGTCCTTGACTGTGGTGACTAGCATGCCATGCAGTATTACTTTTGCAAGTCGTTACATGAAATTATGATGTCACAGAAGCGTAGATTACAAATATATTAGTGTTTTTAGATTTTTATGTTGCGGCTCTTTATAACTTGGGTTTTACGAATTGCGGCTCATACATGGAGCAGGTTTGACCAGCCCTGGGATGTACTTTTAAACTACTGTAGCTGAGACTTGATCAGCCCTCTTAATTTTATTTGATTTGTTGAAAAACGCCATGTGCATTCTTTGCCCAATTAACAATAATTTTGAATTGGACATTTCATTGCTCCAGTAGACCCCAGCAGTTATTCACTGACCCCCTGGCCATTCAGTAACCCCTATTCAACCCCGTGACTATTTATCGACCTATTGGATGGTCCAATTGACCCTTGCAGGTCGATATTGACCACTTTGAGAACCACTGCCCTAGCCTAACCCTAACCTAATGCTAACCTAACTCTTAGTTAACACTAACCCATAAAGGTATCACCTAAGCCTGCAAACAAGTAAAGAAAAAAAATGAAAGTTGGCAAGGTGAGAGTCAAACGGAAAACATTGGCATAGTTGCCATAACGCATGACTCTTAGGCTACGAGATCCATGCTGTTTGAATGACAAACTGACGCTTTTATTTGAATTGCGTCAGGCAAGGCTTATCCGTGGTCACTTCCTTAAAATTTTATACCCTTTTTTATAAGTTGGGCCTCCGAAAAATGTATGAAGCAAATTGAATGCTCTGTTATCATATGAGGCAGTTCTCTTAGCACTTCTACACGTAGTTTTTTGGATCCCTTGCGTTGGGTCTTAAACTGTCTGTCTAGTAATTTATAGCTTTCTCATGTGATTAAACACTGATAATTTAAGAATTTAATAAAAATTTAGCATGTTTATTGCAGTGTAATGAGTAAAATTGGTGTTTTTCGAAGTGATCATAACTCCACAAATAATGGGAGATTCTCAAGAAAACTTTTTGCATTAATTTTTCAGTGAGATCTACAAGTGTGCCAAATTTGATTGAAATACAAAGCACTTGGTGTAACCCATTTGCTCATTTGGCATGGAATGACCCAAACAACATGTACAGTAACTACTAAGTAGTAAGTAACTAGCAAATTAAATGAAAATTGGCTGTCATATGATATATGACATGTTATGACTGTGTTCTAACAAAATGCTGTCATTGAATTTCCACCAGTGCAACATTCACTGTAAAAGCAATGTCACGACCTTCACATCCTGGTCACAGCACCATTTTGTTGCAATCGGAAAGCCCAAATGGCATGTTCTTTGTGCACTGTTCGTGGTGAATCACACATTCAATGCAACGCCAATGGAGAGGTTGCAACAACATCCCCTCCTTTTTACAGCGAACCGCACCGATCGCACGTTCTTTTTCTGAAGGTTGGACCTGGCACGACTTACACATCATGGTCACAGCACCATTTTGTTGCAATCGGAAAGCCCAAGCAGCATGTGCGCAAAGCTTCACACTGTGGCAGCAAGCAACAATAGAGATAACATGCCGCGATCACTCTACTATTGCTTGTTAGCACCACATATATATGGGTGTTCTTTGCGCATATCCCGTTCGTGGTGAATCACATGTTCAACGCAACACCAACGGAGAGGTTGCAAAGCAACCACATGACTCAAGTTGTAAACAAGGAGAGATGATCATGGGTGGCGCAGACCACTTGTGACATCGCTGAAATGAGTACAAAAATCAAGTAGGTCTACTACAATGAAAGTGAACATATGCTTTTAATTTTTTGATAAATTTTTGGTTTTGAACTGTTTTGTTTTTGTGGTAGGATGTTAAACCATTTGTATATTAATTTTGTCCTTGGTCTTAAGTTGTGATGGTAATGGTAGTATTGTGGATTTATCAACACACAGCTATATGATCATGAACAATTCAGGAATAGAGGTATGCACCTAGCACTAGTTTTGTTAAGTTTCAAATTAACGTTTTATGAAGATGAAAAATGTAAAAATATATGGTTAGGCCTAATCAGTATTTTTATTTTGTGGTGTGTGAACATCAATATCGTTTTTTTGCTTTCAAAGACATGACTAAAAACAAATCCAGCTTTAAAAACTGTGTCTGGCTTTGTGCCACATGCAGAGCTGAGTTCGAGACATGGCAATACAGTGGACCTGGTCGAGTAGGAAGTGTCTATTCTGCTGTGTTGTTGGTTCAATTCTTGCCATGGTTGCATTGCTGTTGCTAACAGAGATGCCACGTTTGCTGAACAAAACAGTTCATGTTTTCAAAATCTTTTTTTTTGGAGTAATTTTGATGTACTTCGGGGTTTAGAGTTGGGGTTAGGGTTTAGACTTAGTTAGAAAAAAAAATTTGTCTGTTAAATATTTTCTTATCCTAAGAAGCAACTGACACACAAGACACGAGAATTGGTCAGCAATTTTGCTTGATGTTTTTTTAGTCCTTCCAAAGCAAAAACTAGATACAGTCATTTATGCACGTCTTTTTATTTCTCTTGGCCAAAGACTCTTGCTTTTCAATTGATGGGCCACAAAAGGGTCAAACTTTAGTTGAACGTCAATTTGGAATTAGCACTAAAAATTTGTTTGTGGTCTTGTGACAATGCACTGAGCAATGAATAAATGCATGAAAGTCATCGTTTATGAGTATTTTTAAAGTTACATGCAATGAAAATGTTGGTTCCATGATTACTGAGACCATTAATTGGAGAAAACATTCATTAGAAACCATGGTCATTTAAGACAATGTTCTATTGAGACCTGTTCATTTGAGGCCACATTCATTTGATACCATATTCAGTTGAGATCACATTCATTTTACTCCATGTTAAAGTGAAGTTGGTTTGATTTACTGTGAGTCCTATTTTTATGATCTACCTTTCACTTCTTTGTTGGTGACCTGAAGTTTATCAAGGGGTCATTCCGTGTCAATACTCAGGAAATGGTCAGGGCACCCTCTCCAATTTTCCTGAAAGTTTACTCAAATTGTCATTACCCCATATGATGAACATCTGCAAAATTTGAATGAAATCTGTCAAGAAATGGCATGATTATAAAACTTTTTAGTTGGGGGTGTTTAGCAAGGGAGGCGCAAATTGTTCATATTTAGCCATGTTTAAAGCCTTATTACTGCCTAACTACATTAGTGAACAACCCCAATATCTCAGGGATGCTAGTAACTTTGCCAAATATTGAAAAAATGACATTACCTAAATTGTGACTTTCAAAGGTCACGGACCCCTGAAGTTTACTGTTTCTAGCTCTTGCTACAAATTTTCAAACCTCGCCACGGTTTTATTTCTTGATAGTTTTCGCTCATATTTGGAAGAATTGTTGCTGATATAATTATCTTTGACCTAAGAAAATGTTGTTGCAAAATATCAAAAGGTTTTTGAGATATCTTGGGCCAAACTTGGCACCAAATGAAAAAACTAGAAAAGTGGGGTACCTTTGTCGCCTTGGTTACCTATGACCGCAGTGAAAATTGCATTGAAAAAATTTTCACATATTCATTATGATATGGCAAGTTTACCATACAGATTTCATGAATGGTTCTCAATGTTTTCATATAAAAAAAATTTGACGAAGTTTGTGCAAAACCTACAAATTTTGTGTAATACAGAGGTCTTAACCAGTGGCGTACACAGAAACTTTTCATGGAGAATTGACATGGAATGGCCCCAAGACGACTCTTTGTTTGAAGTTTTGCAAGGTTTTGGTCTCATTTGTCCAAGGTGACTCACGTTGGGTTGTGAATGCATTTGCACTTTAAAACACTGCAGAGGTCAGACAGCTCTTCATACTTCAGGTTTGGAAGGGAGCGTTGCGTGTCTGAAATGTCATTTTGTTAGACCAAGTCAAAGAATTATATGTTTTGCTTTCCTGCCCATTTCTTTTATTCAAAGCGCCACAGTAGTTTCAGTTCTCAAGCTGAGAAATGAAAGATGAGAAAAAAAATGTCTTCTTGCATTGATCGAAACAATCACAGGAAGAAACGACTCTTACATGAATGTTGTCTAAAACAAACAGGTCACAACTCAAATCTCAAATGAATGCAGTCTCAAATGAACGAGTCACGAGCCAACAGATCACAAATGAACCATCTTATATGAATGGGTTTCAACTCACAAAGTCTAATATAAAGTGATCTCAAATGAAGTGGTCTCAATTGTCTGCACACCGAAAATTTTATCCCTATGTAACTAGGGTGGCCAAAATGCAGCTTGCGAGTGTGACTATTCGAACCTGTATGCAGCTCTTTGAGCTTTCTTAAAAATTATACATTTGTTTTTTATTTCTATTGCAAAGTGTAGAACTATTGTAAAATGATACTGTAGTAGCTAGTGTGCTGTACAGTAGAGCTTGACCAATGTACCAGCATGCTGATATATACCGGTCGATAGGACGGTGTTGCCAATGTATCATATCAGTAAAATTCCGCTGATATATAGTGGTAATATTTGCTCATAAAAGTGTTATGCTGTTGCTCTGCATGGGGTGTTCAGAAACCCAAGTTGCTACTTTGTCTCTGACCCTGACAGATTAACGCAAATGCTAAGTCCTGTTCCTAGCGCATAAAGCCTTCATACATAATAATCAGACTGATATTTTACTGCAGCAAGCAGATGATTGTCTGCAAACAAACTAGGTTATGTGCTGTTCTGTTGGTTGGCTGTTTGTTTATCACAGTCTCTCTAGGTTAAGCAGCCTTGCATTCAGTGTGCATCAAAAAAGTGCCAATGTCACAGTGAGCAGTGACCCAGATGTGCGCAGAATTTAATGTTGTATGGTTCTTCATTGTAGTGAAATGATGGTTTTAATGCGTCGCGCATTGTTTTTTACTCATGACATCTGAGTGTAGGCACAGATGTCTGCACAGGGAGTAGGCCTATTTATATGCAATACATATTTGCCATGTTCGTGCATTTGTTTGTTTAGAGTTAGACTAATGTGAGTCCTAGAAATGGCTATGGATTGTAGTAGGCACGATGGATGAAACCATCCTATTAGAATACATTTGACCTTTAGTCAAACACAGTTGGTTGAAGTGGTCACGTGACAAGTGCAATACGGAAAGAGACAAGGGTTTAAGTTTAGCCTACAGTTCACACAATGTAAACAAGAAACTGCTAACAGCTTGCCGGCGCTCAAACCATGTCAATAGGCCTACTTGTCTATCAGACTGAGGCATTCACAGATGTCACAGTCAACTCAGACAGTCATGCTGTCCAAACTTGTCATGTGACCAGTTCTGCCAATCATGTTTAGCTGGTATATTTTGCCTCATAAGGCAAAATAGACACTGCTTGTTCTTAACTTATCACAATCTGTTTTTTTATAATTGTAACTTGTATAATTATTTTTTTTATTTATGTGGCATGAAGAAAAAAAATGTACTGAAATGCCTTTCAGCTGTAGTTTTAGTAATGCAAAAATATCGGCATCGGTTATCGGCAACGAAAAATGATAAACATCGGTATTGGCCCCAAAAAAACTTACTGGTCAACCTCTACCATATTGCATTACTTTTGCAAGTCGTTCCAAAAAGAATTACGATGTCACAGAAGCATAGATTGCAAAGAAATTCATGTTTCTAGATTTTTATGTTACGGCTCTTTGTAACTTGTTTTTCAAGATATGTGGCTCATACATAGAGAAGGTTTGGCCACCCCTGGTATATAAGGTACCTTCACCTATCATCAGGGACGCATCTAGCCTGGTAAAAAGGGGTCTGTCATGGAAGGGCAGCTTTTAATATAACTTTTCAGCATAAAACCATATTTTCTCTTAAGACTAGAAATCGACCGATGAACTTTGCAATTTGCCCGTCTCTGATTTAATTAACGCAAATTCTCTGTACTCTTCCTTAGGATGCGCAGCCCTCCGACTGCATAAAGTAGTGCGCAATACTCACACCACTCCACAATTGTCCCCATAAACCGCTGTGTGACGTAATATTTGCTCAGGTCTTTGCATGCGCGGTAAGCAGATGATCGCCTGCGAACAAATCAGGGCAAGTACTACATTTTTTGGACCATAAGGCACACTTAAAATCCTCAAATCGAAAGTGCACCTTACAATGTGGTACGCCTAATGTATGAATCTGGTTTTGCTTTTTCATCTAGAACCAGTTTTATGTGGTAAACGGTGCCATTTATTTAATTGCTAGTTACATTTTTTTGTAAACAGACGTAATCAACAATAATTGCAATGAGCAGCACACGAGAGTAGCTATAGCACATACCACAGATAGTATAACTCGGCAAGGCTCCTGACTACATCGGCGCATGCCGAATCACCGAAAACACGTGTACAACTTTATTCTATTCATCTCTAGCAGATCAGGCATGTGTGACAGATTAAACTCTCGCGTATGTATTGACAGATTAAACTCCCAGTGGCGACTCAGGCACTCTAGAGTTATTGGGAAAGAGTTGAATACAGTTTGACTTATCTAAGTTTTGCTTCATTTAATGCGCCTTATAATCCGGTGTGTTTTATGTCTGGAAAAAGAACAGCTAGCATTCCATTTTTGATACTGCGCCTTATGGTCCCGAAAATACGGCAACTACAGTTAGACGTCGTTTATCCGAACTACTTTTTTTTGTCAAAAAATGTCAGTTTAGCGAGGTATCTGGAAAATCGGAATCAGAGTGTAGCCATGGGGACATTCTTGGGCAATCCTCCCTAAATTTTTTTGTGCTTCTTCAAATTTTGTTTTGCCAAGAAAATGTTTTATTAAAAAATATAATAAAAAACAGAAGTCGAGACCCCTGAAAAATGTT
>JGI24021J15306_10002660_pt1 | contig 19558 bp, 18 predicted proteins | sample Ectturendosymbi1_FD_15306 | JGI IMG/M metagenome (IMG submission 15306)
GTGGCTTTTCTGTCACGGAACATGTATCTGGCGAACAAAGTAGCGCGAAGTAACACGCAGCCCGAACCAGTCGATCTGCCGCAGTTAGGGGGTCAAAGGTCAAACGCATCCAATCCGATGTTGTTCAGGCGAGGACTGGAGGTCGACTCGTCAGCTGGACACGTCATCCATGCACGTGCTCGAGCCAATCAGCATCCACGTCTTGCTACAGAAGTGCATGATCACAAACGATGCAGCACTGCCCAAGTACGTTATGCGTTCTGTGAATGCATCAAGATCTCTGTTCACACTTCTTGTACTTTGCATAGTTTTTCATGCCGTCTAGCTCACTTACGAGCAGAGGGTTGTTGGAAAAGGTTTGAAAATATTCTGTGTTTCAAAACACTCAGTGGGTTCTCATTTTTTTGTGTGTTTTTTTGCGAAACATTTGTGTTTAGCGCCGCTCCATTCGCTCTGTCTTGGCGCAATCCGGTCCGAAGAAAGTTGACACGCATTGCAACATTTTTTGAAAACACGACCGACGGAGACACAGGTGTTGAAAAAGAACCAAATTCGACAAATAACAGCTAATGATGTCTGGAAGGGGTTTACACGAGAGTCAAGGGCAAATGTAACGCTGGCTAACACCGAACATAGAGGTCTATGCCAAATCTGTTGATCTTTGTTAAATCATGACTGCAGCACTATGTCATCTCTAGTTTACAGCATCAGCTGTTCTTTCCAGATTATTTTTGGTAAAAGCTCAGTAGCGCTGTCTTTTTCCCTGATTAGCTGTTATGTTTTGGTTTCTAGCGCCAAGGAACGCCAGGGCAGACATTTCCTTTACCTGACAAATTCGCATTCGCTTGAAGACGCGTATTTACAGCTTAGTTTTTTTTTGTCGGATAAAGTATGGTTAGTATGGTTACTTAACCGCCGCAGGAACCGGAAGTTTGTTCGCCTTGTTTTTTTTACGCCCCACGTATCTGTTCCCGCAGAATCAAGATCAGCGGACAGATTCCTTTACTCAGTCTGAAGATCTCCGACAAAAAGCTTCGCGACGCCCTGGCACTCGTGCAAAGCATTCCTCTTCCTCCACCAGATCTGCGTCAGCAACAGTCCGAACTCATGGTGCTGTCATGTTTTAATCATTGTGCACTGTTTCATCGTACACGCCTTTCTTTTGTTTTACGGATCGCGACGAGATAGGAAGCAGTTGCCAGGGTTACCGATGCTCACTTCCACCCAGCTGCTAGAGCTCTGTGAGGGAACACCTTTCTCTTTCTTTCTCTTCAGCCCTTTGCGGGCTACTTTAACGAACGTCGATCGCCTCACAGCCACAGCTAGTAAAGGTCGCTCCTTCAACTGGCAATGTAGGTCGCTCCTTCAACTGGCTATGTAGGTCGCTCCTTCAGTTGGCAATGCTCTATTCCAAGACGCGCACGCCGGTTACGCTGCTGTTAGAGCCGGTGTTCTTGCCGTGTTGTTGCCCTGCTACTCACGACAAACGTTTAAATGTCACTGTATCGTTTGAATGAGACATGCGCTGCTGCTGACAATTAATAAGCGCGACGTGAAGATCGCCTAAGACTTGTTCAATGTTTGAGCTTAGAGACAGAATTGCGTGAAGTTCCAGAATCTTGTGTTAACATTGCGTAGTAAAATAAAAGTATTCTGGTGCGAATTTCGCCGCGCTCTTTTCCTGTTACTTGTTTCCGACTCATTTAAATTGCGTTTTACTGCCTTTTTGCGCGTCAGATCATGGAAGCCTGGAGGAAAAAACGACTCAAAGGCCCAGAAGTGTTCGCTTCCAACCTGAGTTCCGGTCTGCGCGGCTCGCAAGCGTCGATCAGCTCTTCCTGCGAAGAAGAGTTTTTCACCGCCGAGTCCGACATCGGGTTAGGTTCTTTTTTTTCACCTTGTATGTCTATTTTTTTTACTTGCTAGGAAAGTGACGGAAGAGCGGAGCAACGATCATTTGTTTCGCAGTGATTTCTGCTCAACTCCTCCTCTAACTCCCCTCATTTGCGCCGTTTTTTTGTTTCGTTCAGAAGTGACAGCGACGACCTCAGGCTGGTTGCTAAGGAAAAAGCGGACGGAGCAAGCGGCGAGGAGAAGCAGATGACCGAGCTCGAACTCACTTTCAGCATTAACGAAGTAAGCCCGTGCGCCTTGTGGAACCCAATGCAACAGAGACAGCGTTTCGAAGTTTTGGAAAAATTTAAGTTGCACTGATCCCGACCAAAACTTGTTGAGAACACGTGTTCAGATCCAAATAAAAATGCGCACTTCCATGTCTGACAATACTTCAAGCAAGACCGTTCGTTTGCTGAGGGTTTGTTCCATCCGCAATCCTTAACAATAATTTACAAAGCGTGCTCACGGCCGTCATTTTCTCGGTAATTAGTGTTCAGACAGGAGCCACTCTGGGTCGTTTGCCGCATTTTTTCTTGGCCTGGTCTGTCGTGCGCAGTTGTCATTCCTGCGTGCTCGTTAAAATACATTGCTGCGTTGGTCGTATCGTCCGTGATTGAATCGCGTTTTTTTTGTGACCGAGAGCTCTGTAAATGCGACGCTTGACGAGATCGCGCTTCGCGGAAATACGCAGGACGTTGCCACGCAACGCGTTTTTTTATGCGAAGCGAAGGAGGGTGGTTACCCTTGTTCTACGCTGAGAGCCGAACAAAGCGTTTCTGCGCCACTCGCTTGTTCATCAATGCAGCCGCGTTACTTGCCTTGCGAAAAATACGCGCATTTCTCGTCATATGCATACTTTGCATAGGCTTTCTTGCAAAGTGACCTAGCGTCAAATAACTGCCAACTCCGACCAGCGACCCGTTATATAGTTATTTAAACGGGTCAAGCGCATGAAGGCCACCATGGGGGTAGCCAGGGGGCCATGCCCCGCTAAATTTTTAGCGTAACTAGTCATTTTGTGCTTTGAGAAGCGGTGTCCCAAACAAAAATACTGTTGCTCGCCTTAAGTCAAACATTTACCCCCTAAATTTTTCCTCCAAAAAAATTTCGGGCTGGCTAGGCCACTGAAGGCCACTACGAAAAGTCTGCTTCGTCCGGCACCAAACACTGATCTCTTCTGTCGCTTGGTTTTTTATGAATGTACATTCCGCTCAACTTGGCCATTCGCATCCCCCAAAACCAAACATTCATCCGCGCTGTCGGATGAACCCTGTGCTGCAGCGAGAAAGTTGCTGCGCGAACAGTCGCAACGTCGCGGCTCTTCGCATTTTTGCGGCGGTCGACGAGATGACTTTGACACATCTGCGTCAATTGGTTCGCAACTAAACGAAGAAGACTGGTTGAGCACTGGCGGTCGTTCGCGGCGCAACCCTCCCCGAGACCTTGTCCAAAGTTTGTCTTTCGTGAAAAACGTAGTTCTCGAGGCGTTTCCAAATTGTTTTTCAACAACCAGCAGGCCCATTCCAACTCTGGAAAAGTTCGGTTACTGAAGAAAAGCGGTAACATAGTTATTGCTCAGCTCCCCGCACACGCAACACAACATCCTCTTCGGCTGAGGATTTCCTTTTTTGGTCAATCACTCGTTGTGTACCCAGATGCTGGTGCTGATCACCGAAGAGTTGCTTGCAGAGAAAAGCGAGGATCTCATGCTGCTCCGGGTTGGTACAATCTCGACCAGCCTCAGACTGCGCACGTGGGACATGGTGATTGGCTTATATCTCGACTCGATCTCGGCCAAAATGCTACAGGTAGGTTCGGTTCTTGTGTAATGCCCTCCTCGCTGTTCCTTATTGTCCGCCTCAACATGGCCGTGGCAAACGAAGGATGAGATTGTGTTGCAACATAATTTTGTTTTCCGGGTGAGTATGATAAAAAAACGGGCTTGAATTTTTTAAACCTCCAAACACGTCTATACCTCATGCCTGCTAGCCCAGATCCATTCACCTTAGGAATGCAGACCTTTTTGGCGTTCTACCGTCTCGGTGTTTCAATTGGAATGTCTTCGCGATTGGAATGTTCTCATTAGTAAAAAACACGAAACACATCTGCTTTCCTCGTAGAAGGCGTCTGTCAACGACCCCGTGCGAACTCGTGCTATTCACATGTTAATACACCTCGCTCAACCATTGCTGTATTTTCTGCTCAAGTGATTAGCGTTGATCTTTGCTTAGTTCGCGCTGCTACTTGACGGCGTATTCACAATTCGGGAGAGGATCCGTATGGCTTTTTTCCTTGGCGATATTTTCTCTTCTTGCTTGTTCTGCTCAATCTTCTAGTCTGCTCGTGTATAGCGCAACTTGGAAGTAACCTTAAATAACTTTTCTTGCGAAACGAAGTCCTCCTGTCACAGTACACAGACCCAGTCGGTGATCCGCTGATGCTCATCGACTCGCTGGCGCTGCCTGGTGCTGGGCGCCATCTAATGACCGTCGACGTGGTCCAAGTGAAGCCGCAGTCCCCCGACTTCGAAAGCGTTTACTACAACATCAAGCAAAAGATCGTTGTCAGGTGAATCAGAATACTCAAAGCTGACGCGACCGGCGGTGCGTTTTGTTCGGGACGTTTCACCAACTTGAATTGCAATAAATCTTGCGTTTTTTTAACACTTGAACTATAGCTTTCGGAAAACTCATGGCAACTTTCGGAAGGTAGTGCGATGCCGCGTTGCTTTATCAGACAAAGCAAGCTTTCGCTGTTGAAGTTCTTACGCTCGCCATGTCGCTTTCCATTTCTCCGTTAGTTCAGCGGCCCCCCTTTTCAGGTTCGGCACCCTCAAGCTGGCTCTGCATGCCCCGGCGGTGAAGAAATTAATCGACTACGGACAGACTCTCGTCAACTTGCAGACAGCAAGCGACGAGGAGAAAGTCGTTCTGGCATTTTCCGATGTGGTCAACGCGGCGGCCGGTAAGTCCGCATTTGGCGCTAGACAGCTGGGAAGTCATACGCGTTTGCAGGACTGCGTCTTCACACATCGCGCACCCTGGCAGCGCAGTAAACGAGAAACTTAATAAGGATCGCGTTTTGACCTGGTCAGTTCTAAGAAACAGCCGGTCAAGTTTTTCTTGTGCTTATTTTCAATTTCTGACCGGCTTAAACTTGTCTCAAAAACAACCTGAGACAGAGTTTCTTTTCAAGGATGTCATATATGGCCTGATCAACAATTGTGAATGTGGTTCGGTCGATCGACTTGTCTGGCTTCATTGCTTTTTTTAACTGCTACATAGAAACACAAAAACAGCACGTTGTCTGTAGTTTTGAAAAGTTAAGCGCAGCCTACATCAGGTAGAAGTTCTGTGATGTCGAAGGCCAAGTTTTGAATCCATTCAGTGTTTCGGCAGGACTGTTGCGTCACAGAACAGGTTTGCCAAAGCTAGCCAGCAACCGCGTTGATGTTGCTTAACTGAACCATGTGCAGTAACTTTTGTGCAGTATTGTTCGATGAAGCGTAACGAACGAGCTAGCCCAATCCTGGGAGTAGAATGAGAATGTTTCAGTGTTTAGATTGAGCATCTGGTGAGAAGTAGCGTGCGAAGGTGAATGGCCAGGTAGCGGCTTGCAATAGTTTTTAGTGATCGATTGATAGAACAGCTACTGTGCCGCTCAGGTTTTGCCGGTTTGACGAGAAAGAAGAAAAAGAAGAAACGGAAAAAGATGCTGTTTGCGGCGTTGAGAGGAACGTCCAGGAAAAGTAGGGAGAAAGGTTTCGTGTGGTCTGCGTGAGTTCAATGTGGTTTTGCAGTTTGCAACAACAAAGTACATCTGAAAATTTAAGTCGTTAGGGAGTGTTTGCTCGTTGGGTTTACCAGTAAAGTATGCGTCCGTTAGCGTTGCTTGGAAAGGAAACTTTTGGACTTTAAAACCGTTTTTAATCATTTGCCACATCGACCTTTAAGCGATTTCTACATAAAATCTGAAAATATTTGACTTGTTTTGTTGCCAGTGTTCGCCAAGGTAAGCTGCGGGCCTGGCAGGTTCAGCTGAACTTTTTCTCCTGGCGACTGAACAACTGTTATTTCAGAAACTCCGGCGGACCAGAGCAAGTGGGAGGTGGTCAGGTCTGTTGTGGCCGACAGCGGACCTAACGTCACAGACCTCCACGTGGACGCAGAACTGCGCAGCATTGACATAGCCTTCCTTGACGCAACGAAGCACGTTATGGCTGTGCAGGTGATTGCGACGCTTTTTCTGATTGTCTGCTCTTCTAAGTTTCTCGTAGAAAAAAGATGAAAATTTTCGGAACCAATACAAAAAAAATCTAAAAATCTAAGTTTCGGAACCAATACAAAAATTTTCGGAACCAATAGAAAAAGATGAAAATTTTCGGAACCAACACAAAAGCGAATCAGTCAGTGCTTCCTAACCAGCGTTCCCGCTACGGTGCGTAAATGCGCAGTACCACCAGACAATTTGCGCAGTGAAATCTCATTCTCGCGCATTTGCAACATACCGAATTTAATAGCGCATAGCCCTTGCAACGCTTGAAACGCTTCGCTGGTTGTGTGTCTACATGGTTGCGCAATTGCGTGCGCATTAAAACAAACTTTTGATCAGTGTGAATTTTTTTAGAGGGAACACTGTTCCCAACCTGTCCGGCGCGCGTTTTTCGGTCGTTTGTTGCGACGCAGCGCAGTCGAACGTTACTGAAATTACGCTTTTCACAAAAAAAACGCAGCGCAAACATTTTGCGTTTGTGACCAACTCTGCGTGGCGTTGATCACCGGCCCCGTTTCGATCTCTTTGTCAGGTTCAAGGGGTGAAGGCGCTTGTGACGATGAACGCCGAGGCGATGAACCTCCAGTCGTCGCTTGTCGACGTCCTGGTGCTCGACGCTGCCGACAACACAAAGTACAAGAAGATCGTCTCTTCTGTCGGCGATGACATTCTCGACCTGCAACTGACCAACTACAACGAAGCGACCAAAGGAACGGAGGCTTTCGCCAACATGGCGAACGTCGATACTAAGATCAAATTAAACGTGCGTCTCCTCCTCGATCAAAGACTTAAGTAGAAGTTTCCGTTGTTTTCACGTTATTGCAGGAAAAGGCATCCGTTAATTTTTTTCGCTATCATCTCAGCTCCATCTTCATAAACAAATGTGGCCGAAGACGTTTAAATCTGAGCGACGGTTGTGAGCGCATTTTTTAAAATCGACATGATTAAACCTATCACGCGCAAGGAAATCTTAATCACTTATCTGGCAAGTTGTGGCGCAACCATGATCGATCGAATTGATTGCACGGCCGAGAAGAAGTCCAGCATTAAATTCAACCCATGCTCGCATCCACCGGAAGGTTCACTGCATGCATCGCTGATCTGCTGCGGTTGCAGTTTTTTCGACAGCTCCTTCGTGGCAGGCTCGTGATCGCAGCCCCGGCGGGGTTCATTGCTTGTTCTCACGCTGTTGCTTGGCTCACGTGCGAAACCTTATGACTGGCATGTTGTTTTCACATCGATTCGCAACTTTTGTTCAACAGCTGGGACGCGTGCGCGTGATCTTCCTGTACAAGTTCGTCCAATCAGTTCTCGAATACGCGGAGCACTTCTCCGACGCTAAACAAGTCGCCATCGACGCCGGCGCCGTAGCGCAAGTGAGATATCTGATCTTGCCTATCACCGTGGCTCCTATTGGTGGGACTTTGCCAACGATGCGTTGTAGATTGAGCGGTCGCTTCGACGTCGGTTTCCAGTGTTGGTTTCGCCGCTTATTTCGGGATAGATCGCGGTTACTTCGGGATAGATCGCGGTTACTTCGGGATTGATCGCGATTAATTCGGGATTGATCGCGGTTACTTTCGGGATTGATCGCGGTAACTTCGGGATTGATCGCGGTTGCTTCGAGATTGATCGCGGTTCCCTTACATTTCATTGCACTATAGTTGTCGAAACTGCTAGTGATCGTCATTGACGAATGGCTCGTCGACACTTTGTTTAGGTGCTCCCCCATTTTTTATCCGCCAGTCTGACAGCACTTGAGAAATCTCTTAACACTATTCATTTGAAGGAACGAGCAGCAGCTCGCGCCCAGCAGCTGGCTGACAGCAATCCGCGTGTGGCGCTCGACGTGACGCTGTTGGCGCCGAAAGTGGTCGTTCCCATGCACTCGATGTCGCTAGAGGCAATCGTCGCCGACCTTGGAACCTTATGCGTATGTCGGCCGAGTGTGTCGTGTTGTGTGTCACATAGGCCTGTAGCCACGGGGGGGCATTCGGATGCAGTTCCCTCAAAAATTTAATGCCCCTCCAAATTTTGTTGTGCCCAGAAAAAGTGTTTTAAACATATAATAAAAACAAAAGTCTTGCCCCTCTAAAGACGTATTTTCCCCCAAAAACCCTAAAAAGGTGGCTACGGGCCTGGTGTCACGTGTGATGCGCTTCGTTGTTCTTTCTAATGTTCTGATAGATTTCGGAATGAGCGCAAAATGGTGTTTGAAGGAGTAAAAAGCGTTTTTTTTTACTTGTTGTGCTGTCTTATCGCAAGACTAAAAAACGCTCTGTTCAACCGCCAAACGGTGGTGCGTATGAATTCGATGAAAGCAACAATAGGGCGCGTTTCGTCTTTGCTAAATTTTCCTTTATGACGAATAGGGATGAAACATGACTATGATGTCACAAGCACTTTGTCTTTCGCACCAAGTTGCGTATCTGTCATCGCTACGGACATTTTTAGTTTGAAGCATCAAATGGAAATCGTAAAAAAGAAAATGCTTCTGCGCTACCAGACGGAGTTGTAAACCTAAACGATGGGGTTGTGCAATCTTCAGCGAGCAACAACGCTAAAACCGAACAAGGCCAGCTTCAGTTAAATTCGAACTGAACGGTCATGCTACAGGGGCCCGCCCTCACATTAAGCTGTGAAGCCAACTAGATGGTAGATGGTAGAGGGTTGATATATCACTGCACGCTTTAATTTGCGAGTACTTTCATTACGTGATTTTTGCAACCAAAACTTGCACTTAGCAGTAGTACGGCTGATAGCCAAACGCAGTAAACAAAAAAAGTCCGTTTCACACCATTTACGGACGAGACGTTCTGGTCGTGTTCTGCGTTCGTTTACCGCCATACTTGCAAATTTCAGTGGCGGAGATTTCAAGCTTTGCACAGGTTAAGAACGAATTTAAAGTGGCAGGCGAAGGGAAGGGCGGTCCCGCTGTCAAAGACGAAATGATGGTCTCGCTCCGGGACGTGAAAGTCACGCACTGCCACCTCGCCGAAGACATGCAGCAGTCGAACGAAACAGTCTTGCTGGAGCCTGTCACCCTGATCGTGGAGGTATCCGATAGATCTTGTTGTTATTCGCCACGTTCTTGCCGCTTCTTCAACACTTGATACAGTTGCTACACTGTCACGTACAACAGTGACAAACGTATTATTGGCCTGATATTTACACGCTGGTTGGTGCAAAAGTCAACCGTATTTGCGAATTATTGTACTCTGAAAACGTTAACCTTCTTGCGCATGCCGGCGCACGTTTTCCAACTTTGTCCAGCAGCAGATTCAACATTTGCGAAAAACACTGCCGTTTTTTTTCCATTCTACACACGCTTATCCAAAATACGTCAAAGGCATCTGTGGGTAAATGTTGAAAAAGTCTCCTGAGCATCCCTGCTCCATCGCGTTGTTTTGTTTCGCGATCGCCCAGGTCATCAGAAACCTGTCGACGAGCTGGTTCCACAATATCCCGGATGTGGTCGTGAACGGCTCGATGCCGCCGATATCGCTCGTTTTCAGCCAGGCGGACGTCGCGTCCGTGATGAAGCTGCTCGATCAGAACTTGAAAGAAGGGACGCCGAGTCCGAAACTGAGTCCTGCAGTTGCCGTCGAAGCGAAAGGTACACGACATGTGCCCTGCTGCTGTTGTCGAGTCAACAAATAGTTCGTCTCGCTGTAAATGACCTTCACATCAAGGCGAGAGAGAAGGTTGATAGTCAGTGGCGTAACTGACAGGGGAGCAGGGGGTGAAATGCCCCCACTGGCAAGCTAAGCGTAGAAATCGGACTCTTACGAACATATACCAATATTTTTTGCATGTTTTGTTATGTTTTCCGGTGAATTCGGGATTTAGCATAGACATCCACATCCGGATTCACTGTCATTTCGCAACTTTTTTTTCTGATTGTTGATTAGTGGGCCCCTTACGGTGGCCAGTAGGCCCTTTTCCGCTACGTTTTCGTCCCCCTTGGCAGCTCAAACATCCGGTTAGCCACTGTTGATGGTACGAATTTAAATCTACTTCAGCGCTTGTAACGCTGTGGGCATTGTTTTCTTGCTTCTAATGAAATGCCAGGTTGATGTTGCGCTGTTTGGATTGGAAAGTCTTTCGCACATTTCGCTGCGCTGACGAACATGCCGTATCTAAGAATTTATGCTATTGTTTTTGTTAATCCTGTATCTACTACGAGGCACGTCTTGCATTTTGTGTGTGGCTTCGTCTCTGAAAACTCTGTCTGCTGAGCGTGCTGACCAATTTTGTTAGTTCGTAAAATTGCGAAGAATGCTAATTTCGATCATTCGTTTCCAAGTCGATTCCGCAAAACCTGCTGAAGAACCGAAAGCAATCGCCCCTCCCGAAACGAAGAAGTCTGTCGAGCCGGCCTCAGTGTGGGAAACGCTCAAGGTAAGCCCTGCCGTGACCAACCTGCGAAAAAAATGATCAGCGGTTGCCATGGTTGCATCTCACCGGCGCAAACCGGTTTTGTGGTTGAAAAGTAACATTTGAAATGCAGTAAAGCTTGCCTGTGCCTGACACTGCAGTACGCGCGGTGGCTTTTCACTGCGGTGTCCACGCGTGTTTGCTTTCCCGGGAAAGATTTACGCCAACTTTTACGATGATCACCTGTTCATGTCCGGTGCTCGGCTAAAATCAATAAAACCAAACATAGCGGCTCTTGCTCGCCACCTTCCGACGTAGCAGCTTGTTTTTCTGTCGTCACGCCCGTCGTGCCTGAGCGTCGCCGAAGGGCCTTTGTCCAGCATTGGAGTTCCAGAACATTCCACTGCTTCGTGAATATCGCTATCCGCGTGACGTAACGAGAGAAGGTTGACGAGTTTGCGCGGCCAAAGTGTTTGTATTAAGCCAAGAATCGGATCCTGCTCCGGACTTCATTAAAATCCTTCCGTAAAATGTTCGCCTTGAATGCCAGTTTTGTCTTTCGAGCGAAAATAAAAGCTCAAAACTATGCGGAGTTCATTTATCTGAAGGTCAACTTCAACATGCGAGGCATTGAGATCGGCCTCTTCTCGGATGCCCTGCGCGAGACCCCCCTGGCCAAGTTTCAGCTGCTGCGGGTCGAGGCTGCAGTGGCTATGCGCAGCGACCAGTCGCTCGACGTCGATTTCCGTCTCGGCGAACTTTCGCTTTACGACAAACGGCTGACGCATCAAGATGGCGTCACTCACTTGATCGGCCCGAGATGGAACGCAGGTAGGCACGGAAGGGGGTTCGCTGGCTCTATTTTCCAGGGGTGCCGCGGTGCTTTTCCTGGCCTCTTTGTGTACGAGCGGCCACGGACAAGAAGCCTGTTTAATGCTGGAGCAGCTTTTTCTCGTTTCCGACACAAAATGATGAACTGAAACATGATCTGCAAACTTTTTGCTAGAGTACCACATAAGCTTTTNACAACAATGCGAGGGTCAGACATCTTACATAATGTGTTTGTTTCGGATGTGTTACATTCCACCAAATGAACAAATATTTCGTAAATGTATTATTTTTTCATTATCAGATTTGGCCCGCGGGCCGTAGTTTGGAGACCCCTGAACTGAGACCTTAGTAGAAATTTCGCCACGTTTCCAAACCGATTTTCTGCCAAGTGGACCGCATGCTGTTCATCATTGTTTGCGCATGAAAAAAAAACTTAGTTTCTGGCTGTTGTTCAGATTCTCCCGAATTGAAAAGACTAGTTTCGGCGCAAGTTGTGCAAAAATCCGACGGCGGAGTGGACGTCAGCGCGCTGGTATCCGGCCTCAGCATTATCCTCAGCGCGGAGTTCATCATGAAGGTTGTGAACTTCTTCCTGGACGCGTTGAACCCGGTTGAACCGGAAACCAAGCAGCCCGTCGCTGATCAGGGTAAGATCGTTTTTTTTCGTTCGCTCAACATGTAGCAGCTTGTGAGACTAAAAGGAAACGACGCGCTCGGTCTTTGCCGAGGCTGCTTTCGGTGCAAAAGATGGCGGCGAAAGTCGCCGCGCTACTCCCTGCCTGTGTTGTAACACGACCATTTCTGTGCTGTAACACGACAACTGTTTGCAGGCGTTGTTGAAGAGCCAGTGGTACCCGCCAAAAGCGCTGCACAAACCGCCAATCCCGTTGCGAAAATAGAAACCGCCCCCCCAGCACAACATGCTCCTGACGAAAAGTAGGTTCTTGTACTCGTTTGAATTTCTTTCATGCGACACGTGTTCTGTCGTGTTTGCTTCTGTAAACTTTTTACCAATCGCTTCGTCTTAGTTCTGAGTAGAAGAAGGTTCAGTGTCTGTTCTGATTGCGCTGCAACCGTCTATTCATACGTCACAATCATCGAATCGCCCGTTTCAATGCTTCATCGCCACTTTGAACTGTGCGCGACAACCACAACTTTTCCTGTTGACTACTGGCGTTGGAGGAATATGATTGAATTGTTACTGAGCTGACAGTTCCTTGCGCTCCTGGGGCAGTTCTACATAACTTCATCTGTTCCTATAACAGCGTTTCTTAACCTTTTTCTACCTCAGCACCCGTTTTGGTCACGTCTAAGCAGTCCAGCACCCTATACCATTGGCTGACACCTTTGTCCAAACGTATTCCTTTTACCTTTGACCGCCACATGTGTGGCCTTCCCCAGCACCCCCTGAAATTGCTTTCAGCGCCCCCTGGGAGTGCTAGCACCCCAGGTTAAGAAACCTTGCCCTATAAAGTCGATTATGAAACTGTCACACAGGATTGAAATTAGGAAACAAGGAGTACATTGGAATCAACAGAAAGAAGAGTGGCTCACTTAAAAGTGACGTTATTGTTGACAAGTCCTGCCGGACTTGAGCGCGCTTTGAAAGAGCATCGACATTGCTTCAATTTAAATATATTCGGTCGCGCTTTTGATACCAGATTAAAGGTTGATCGCAATGGCTCGCTCAACCCCGTGCGTTTGCCTAAGAACCGCGCTGTGGCCATCCACCACACGAAATACTGCGCCACATTCACCAATCCTTGCCACTAGGTTTGTACGTTCAACTTTCAGGTCGAAAGCAGTTAAAGTGTTGTTTGAGTTGGAGGAGCCGGAGATCGTCCTGATCACTGACGTGCGCTCGCTCGAATCCGAAGCCATCGTGATGGGAATGCGTCTGAAGATGGATCTTAACGTCACGCCAGACGGCAAAAAGCAAATGGTTAGCAAGGCCTGGTGTGTAGGTGTCGAATACAACTTGCATCGCACATTTTGCAAACGTCGGTAACAGCCGATTTGCTGTTTGTGACGCGGGCTTGCTTGGCGAAATAAACCGGACCTTTGCGAAAAAAAACGATCTTTCGCGAAATAAACCGATCCATTGCGAAATCAACGGATCCTTAGATCGTTTCAGGATCATACTTTTCTGTTTTTTTGCCGCCAAATGTCCATCATTCAGAAAGGTAGATTTGAAACATAACATGCGGTTGCTGACAACAGGCAAGTAGACTTCCGAAGCGATTAAACAGATAGAACAAAGACCTGAAGCTGCATTTCAAGTAGTAACCATTGCTTCTTTCGCCTGGTGTATTGAATTGCAAAAGCTTTTGCTGGACTCAGTTTGAATTTTGTTATAATTTATATTCAATATGAATTTCGTAGCTGAACACGTATATTTGTGCAAGATCATGTCAAAATGTATTGTCGCGTAGAATCAGTTTGTACATCGCGCATCAAACTGGTGCATAGTAAAAATAGGCCATCAGATCATCCTTGTGCTTTTTTCACTACGTTCGTAACACGATACGCTTTAAAGCTTTCTCGGATAGGATTCCGGAAAATGACTTCCATCACCCTCACTTTAACAGTGACAAGGTATAGTTTGCTGTCCGCACGTTATGCTCGTTAGTTTTTGCCGCGATTAAAGGGTAATTAGTTTTTCAGCCTTGCAAAATTTATGCGCGTAAATTGCCTCGACAAGAATCATGCTGTATACGTAGGGTGGCTGCAGGCTGGTTGGATCACTTCAGTTGGCGCTGATGTAGAAAAAGCTGTGTGCTTGATAATGCAAAAAGCACGCACTGGTTGGCCGTCTGACGAGAAAAAAGTAAAACAAATTGTCTGGCTTCGATTTCTTGGATATTTTTGTGTATGGATTCGTAAAACAAATCAGAAATGAGTAGCGACAAGAGCAGAAGATTAGCAGTTTGTTTGCATCTTGAAAGGAAGTCTTTACGTTGTTCAACTGATATCGTTTAAATTACGATATGTGTTTTGAATGGCAGCCATAATTACTTCCGCGATTATTTCATGACCTCCACATGCCTTGCTCAGTTTGTGTGTGGTTCACATGCGACTGCTTCACGCGATCCACAAAATACTGCGGCCAAAGCGTTCAAGTCATTTAGAATTTAATTCAGTGGTTCTCAAACTTTTCTGCACGTTGACCCCCAATTAAAGTATACAATTTTCTGTAGACCCGATGGCCTGGCCCAACAGTTACTAATACAAGAAAAGTGTGTCAAAATAAGTCCAACAACTGCTGAACTGTGACACAGTGCACTACAATATTGTTTGTGACATAACAAACAGAACACTTTTCATAATGTTATCACAATGGATGATTTAATAAAAACTATTCGAATCGAATGTACTTTTAAACTACTGTAACTGAGATTTGATCAGTCCTCTTAATTTTGTTTGATTTGTTTAAAAACGCCGTTTGCATTCCTTGCCCGATTAACAATAATTTTGAAATGGAGGCTTCATTGCTCCAGTAGACCCCAGCAGTCATTAATTGTCCCTTGGCCATTCAGTGACCCCCATTCGACCCCATGACTATTTATCGACCTCTTGGATGGTCCAATTGACTCCTAAGGGTCGATATCGACCACTTTGAGAACCACTGATTTAATCGTTTCTGAAACATCAACTCGCTCGTTCGCTTCTCGATGGGAGTCATAGTCTTTTAAGCTTGTCGAGTCGAAACTTTGTTAAAAAAATTTTCGTTGTGGTGAGGAGATGTAGCTGAATTTACTCCATACTGGACTAATCCACAAACCTCTCAAATAAGTTCGAAAGGCATACATAGAGCAACGTGTGATTTGAAGACCAAGTAAAATGTGGGATTATTTTCACAGTTGTCGGCGTCTTTGTTCGGCCTGAGCTTGTACAGCTGCTTGTTCAAATACGTGGTAAACCAGGCAAAGCGCTCGGCTCACACTCACAAAGGCATTCTCGAACCGTGCGAAGCCATGGTGGCGGGATTGATTACCGATGATGTGCAGGTAACGGCTGAGCAGCGTCGATGGCAAATGTAATATTTATATTTCAAACAAGTCGGCGACCGAAACAGGTTGTTGGCGATAAGAAGCAGAAGGAATAGATGCTTTTTTGGTTAAATTGCTGGATTTTGTTCGCTTACAAAAGTTCGTTTTTTTTGTTTGTAAAAGTGATTACATTTTTTCAGTTTTTAAGGTTATTGACAAGTTTTAAATCTTTCCAAATCGTTCAACTTGCGCTTTGTAGAAATCTTAAGGCGAGAAGTGTTGAAAAGAAAATCGTGCTAAACGTTTATGGCAAAACTATATTTAATGCGAAGCAACATTGTCAAAAGCGAAAGTTCTTCACTTCGTAGCTCTGGTGGTCTCGTGAATAACTTTGTGAATCCCCGATATCGCGTCTTACCTTACCTGCTCTTGTTTTTTATTTGTCAATCGCGCAGTGAGAACGTGCTACCAATTACTACTGTTTTTCGCCGAAAAACGATTTGCTGGATTGCTTGTGTGAATGTCGAAAAAGAAAATCTCCACCTCGATCTTTTCTCATCCGACGACTCTCTTCCTGACAGGATTTCGACGTCTCAGTGTCCGACATTCGACTGAAGGCCTCCCCAGTCATCATCAACACCGTCAGCGAAATCGCCGAGCGCTTCTCGTCGGCCGCCGAAAAGCAGGAGGACAAAGACCAAGAGACGAAGCGATCCAAGACCCCGGCTGTTCTGTGGATGACGCAGAAGGTGCTGTTCGCACAGATCGAGTCATTGTTCTTGCACGAAGCATACTCGTGGGAAGGCGTAACGAGGACACGGCCATACCGGGGGGGGGCGCCGTGTCCAGATGAAAGAAATTTTTTCATACGCATTTATCAAAACACTTCTTGTGGCAACAGATGAACGGCCTCTTAGGAGTCTTTCGAAAAAATTCATCTTCCAACCGTTTGCATGCGATTTGAAGACTAGCTCAGTGCATGGTTGATGCAGGGCGGCGTTTCGTGTTTTGCAAGTTATTGTGATCTTTTGCCAGTTAAGACATGGTTATTTCTGCCACTTTAAACAGGGTGATTAGATAACGATTTGCGTGCATGGCATGAATACTTCCAGTCGTGTGTGTTTAAAAAATACTTTGGCATGACCTTGATCGAAAAAAGCTTTAGAAATTCGTGCAAAACTTGGGCTATTTGTGATCACGTGTCGACGACATGTCGCAATGGTTCGATCCCGCGGCGAATTCTCGTTGTATTTAACTTCAAACATTTTCCAGATCAGCGACATGAACCTGTGGTTCATGGAGGATGAGAAGAACAAGACGAGCTCGGTCGACAAAGAGCCTGGTGGGTGGCGCTGTTCTGCTCGGTGTTCTTTTTCATTCTGGGCCGTTTCTAACTCAGTGCTCAAAATTGTTGATGTTGATGAAAAAACTACCCGTTTGGTTGTCCCCAAACCCACCCTCGTGCAATTGTATCGTTTTTCTACTTTTGTTCCGCTTTTTGTTCGTGTTTTTTCACTGAACTTCTTGCTTCGTCGCAGAACCTGCTGAGGAGTCATCTGCGGTCACCACTGCTGCAGCAAAACACGAACTGGCCAAGATCTCTCTTCCGCTCATTGACATTCAACTCGAGGCTGGCTCCGGTCACCACACGGTGCCGCTGCTCATCACAGAAATCGCACTTCAAGGTATGCCTCGTCTGTGGCGTTACGGCAAAAATATCCGTATTAAAAATCGGGAAGGTCTTATGCCTCGTGTCCGAATCTAAAGCGCAATCCATTTTCTTCGCCAAACCGATGTGTCGTGCCTTTGCTTCAATAAAGGTTTATGAAAGCCTGGTTGGTTATGTCAGGACATCGTGTTACGGTCAGTTGATGCCAAACCACGTGCGCGGGAAGCAGTTTGATTGGAGAGTCAATCGTCCGTCCCGATAAAACTTCGTTGCCATGGTTCCCAATGCCGGCCATTGCCTTCGCCTGAAGTTTCCCAACTTTTCCACAACGTGCAATGATGCGAAACGACCTCATGCGTCATGATTGCTTTGTGACGCAGGCAACGTGTCTAACTGGAGCAGCGGCGAAATGAGCGGCCAGTTCGGGCTCACTCTCGGCACCGCCTACTTCAACGACTGCCTCTCGGTCTGGGAGCCACTGATCGAGCCCGTCCAGGTCAAACCACAGGACTTGGACTCGAAGTACGAACCGTGGGGAGTTTCCGTCTCAATACAGCAACGAAAACCCGTACGTTGACTTGTTTTTCAGCCTTGATGCTTACTTTGTAAATGACAGGTACGGTTTGTAACTTTTAGTGAAACTTTATACGGCTTTTGGAGAAGGAAGCGGTATTGGTTCGTGTGGAAAATTCAAACGAAGAAAACTTTGAACACTTCGCAACTGTCCTTTGCATAGCAAAAAGAATCGGACACCAGCCGTTTTTTCTAGAATACAGTTTGGATTCTGACAACATCCACTGTAGCAGATTTTTTGCGCACCCAGGTAACCCAATTATTTCATTATTGCGTAACAGACAGAAGAAGATTCGTACAACGCGGAGTTGCCCGCCCTCATGTCCTTGTCGATCGAGGCAGAGAAAATGCTGCAAGCGACGATCAGCAACGCAGCCATCAAGGTAAGCTTCAAAGAGAAAATCCTGTGGTCAGAGTTGTCAACGGGCCGCGTTTTGAAGCCCTGACCTGACCTGACCTGACCTGGCCCGAGCCCGACACTTACTTTCGAAGCCCGACTTAGGCCCGAATGCCAAATTCTTCACCGATTGGATCAAGATATGCGCAAGTGCGGGGTATTGGTGGCACGGCAAAATAAACGTGACTGAATAATCCACAATTAATCATTTTTTATTGCTCCATGGCTTCAACAGTAAACTGGCGGCACAAATGCCCGTCGTTGCAAAAAAAAATTTTCATCCAGGCCCTAAGCCGGCCCGACTCTACGTACACCTCTGCGTGTGATTGGAACTGATAAAACTCTGCCCAAAAACAAAATGAATTGCCTGCGATCCAGCGAATGGAAAACGAACAAAGAAGACCCTAATCCACCAGCATTACCTTTATTTGCATTACCTTTAATCCACTATTACCTTTATTTATTTGTAGTTATCGTTACTTCCACGGCAAGCTTTTCAAAGTAATACTCTTTAGCATGGGACAACCTTCACAGAAGTTACCTTTACCCCGCCAAACACTCGTGACACTTTTACCCTTACTCTGCTGCACGCTGGTAATATTTTTTCCAAGTGCTTGCTGAGTTTGGGGGCAAGAAAAGGACGGACCTTCACTTCCATCGATCAGTCCTGATGGACTTGTTTTATTTTCACGCCAGGTCCTCAACGGCCTGGGAACCGCTTTCAGGGACGCCGCGCTGACCAAGAAGCAGCGCTCCCGTAAGGAGTCGACGGCGCCGCAGACCTCATCCGTCCTGGAGGTACAGCAGAGCGGCGCGGCCATCATCGTCCGCAACCAGCTCGGATGCGACATTTACGTGAAGCTGGCCGACTCGTTGTGCGCCGTCAGCGAAAATGAACTCACCGACTACGGGTTGGTGGCCGGAAGTGTTGATCCGAGTAATCGCGGCGGATATTTCGAGTAGATTTGGCCGGACACCGTGACCGTGTGGGTTTTTTTCTGTCGCTTCAGGTCAACAAACGGTTTTTGCTAAACAGCATCGACTGTTGACGAATGCCGACGAGCAGAACGTAAAGTATGAGCAGTTTGTCTTTTTTTCGAAAAGTTTGTGTGGGGTTAAAAAAAAAAAACGTTCGATGAAAGTCGTGTTAATGGAAAGCGTTTGTTCGCAAACCTTTCGTATTTTTTTGCGGGCAAACTTCGTTTTTTTTTCAAAAACTTATCGAGACAGGGTTTCCACGATTGCTAAATGGTACGCTAATCGTCACTCACCAGGCATTTCGTAACGTGCGAGATTTAGATTGGCAGGTTAGGGGTGGGCGTTTTCCTCCAAGATTTACGTGTGCCAACGTGTTTTGGATTTGTTGCAAAAAGCAACATCACATGCAGGTTTTGCGTAATATCCACAGATCTGCTTCGCATTCTCCTTTTCTTAGGTTCGCCCGCTTTTTGGCCTCGCCCATGTCAGGAAAGTCACTTTCGCTATGTTAGGTTCACAACTGTGGTTGTCAAGCATGGCCCAAACCTGTAGATCCCTATCTGCTCCCCCCAGCAC
>JGI24021J15306_10002661_pt1 | contig 19544 bp, 13 predicted proteins | sample Ectturendosymbi1_FD_15306 | JGI IMG/M metagenome (IMG submission 15306)
ATTTTCCTACTTTGTAATGAGAGTGTGCGGCCCTCGGCTGCAACATTTTTTTTAAATGTGGCCCTCCGCGCAAAAAGTTTGCCCACCCCTGTGCTATTTGATCATTGTACATTGTTTAACAGTTTGTTTAGTGCAAGCCGTGTTTTTATGAGTTGTTGTGAACTAGCACTGCGTGTATGACGAAGTGTTGTTCAAGGTTTCGAGTTCCTATACAAAATGGAATACTGTGCACTATAGTATATTATAGGAACTCATCCAACGTCAAGTGTCGTACTACGCGACGTCACTGTGTCCTTTGTTACGTCACAGGCGAAGACATCATCATGTCGTGACATACGGCGACCCGCATTCATTATGATGGCATGGTGGCGCTTGGACGGTGTTGTTACTGACAGCTTCTTTTGTTAAGGCGAGCCGATGTGTGGTCCGGTTGTCAAGCTTGCTTGAAAAAGTACATATAACGTAGATATGACGGAGCAAACAGCATTTCAGCGGAAACAGATTGCATTCTGCACGTCACACTCATCTGGAGCTCACACAACTCGAAACAAGAGAACCTTACATTGACGTATTCACGATTTCCAGATCTATACCAGTGTTAAATTCATTCTGATATTTGCCTGGTAATAGTAGTGCTGTATATCAAAGCTACGGCAAGACAAGGCTCGTGTCAGCTGTTTGTAATGCTAGATGCCGCCTGCTACAACCTTCCGCTAAATAGTTAAGACTTTACCACTGCCGTGTTGACACAAACCGTAGTTAGGTCGAGGTTGCGATTGAGAAGCTGCTTGTTTGGTGGAAGCTGTTTTCAGTTTCGGAAGCCGCATGGGCACTGGGTTGCGCTCGGAGAATGCAGTTAGATTGTGAAACATGTAATCAGCTCAGACAGTTTTTTAGAGACCAGCTGTAGCGCAGCACAAGTCGCTATCCGAAACGTGAAGCGTTTCTGCAAATATTGAAACATGTGACATTTTTTGAAGTGATCACTGGTTTAAAATATCCCTGAAGTGGCGATACAAGTTCTAAAGTTTACCTTTTCCACATTCTGGCGATACCAACCGTTCACCTGAATTTTGCCTGGTTCTAAAAATTAAAATCTTGTCCAACTTAATGACGCAAGTAGGCCGAAATTGTGACGTACATACAGAAATGCTTTACCAGAAAATTTGTGCAGATATTGAAGTATTTTTAACCTTTAATCTTACAGAAATTTTTGAAGTTGCTTCATTTACTTACATTTGTGCTTATGAGTCTTTGACCGGTATTAATCAGTCAATTAAAGTTTCAGGATATCACTGTTTGTCAACAATGACTTGGATTGCTTACAGCGAGATAGATTACAGGAACTGCGATCATGAGTTGCAAAGCTGGGTTTCTGTTGTTTCGTTCGTCTAAGAGGACGGTTCAGCGCAAACGTTTTGATCATTGACACAATGCTGTATGATTTGAAAGTTTGTTAGTGTATGAGGCTATTTAGTTAGCACAACAAAAACTCAACTTCGTCACTCAAGATCGCAAACCATGTAGCTTACCTCACAGTACGCAAGCAAGTCATTGTTGACAAACATTATTGGACAAATCGTATTGGACAATTGACATTTTTAAGATACATAAGCATAAAAGTATGTCAATGAACTAACCTTAAAATTTTGTCGGGTCCTTATTCCAGTCGCTTTTGTATTCCCCTTTGAAGTGCCATGAGTCGCGTGGGGCACCCCTCTCCGCATGCTCGCGTCAGGATCCATACGGTGCTCCAGTAGTGAATGCTGCGTTAGTGGCAAGTCAGCACAGCGTGAAGATTTCTCTTGCACTCGCGCATTAACGCTAAACACGAGGTTGGACAGGATACAAGTACCTATTTTTCAAGTCTTCGGTATTCCCCGACCGGGAATCGAACCCCGTTTCCGTGGCGCTTGCTCAAGCTATTGCAGCCAGGGCTGTGAGGTCGGAGCCGGAACCCAGGCAATTTTGGATGGCTGGAGCCGGAAACAAAAATGTCTTGATGGTGGAGCCGGAGCCTAAAATTTGGGTTCCGGTTCCACAGACGTAGTTTGTGGGGAAAGCGAGTTTACCCAATATTACAATGGTTTTGGTTTTCAATGGACCAAATTGTTCTGGAGCCGGAGCCCAAAACTTCATCATGTTGGAACTGGAGCGTGAAATTTGAATTCCGGCTCCACAGCCCTGATTGTAGCACTTGGCTGGTTTTGAAAATTTGTGTTAGATTGAAAAAGTACTTACATTTTTTACAAAAATTTTCGCTCATATATCATGAACCCAATCTCTGTGTGTGTCATAATCGCGGCCTATTTGAGTCATCAATATTGTCAGACTTGTTCTGCTTCTTTTCAGACCAGGCAAAGTTGAGGTGAGCTGTTGGAGTCAATGTAGAGAAGATGAACTCAAAATTAAAACTTGTTTGTACAGTTCTCCATTTCACGGTGACTTTAAACTAAATTATCAGCATCGTTAGCGTTCAATGCGAAGACACCCTACTAACTGTAATGATCCGAAATTGTTTTGGCGGTTGATGGAGTCACAGATAAACTTCGCCTTATTTTTATTGTATTTTCCTTTTTCATTAAAGTAATTTGTGACCAAGTTAAACACGCATCGTTATCTGGCTTATATGTACGTTTCAATATCGGTTGCAGTTTGTGTCGACAAGAGCTTGGTACAAGTTCTGTCAAAGTTTAATAACAAACATGCTGTTTAAGTTCAAATATCAGATTGTTACATAATTTATTTTACAAGCTATCGCTCATCATGGAAAAAAAAATTTTTGGTAAAATTTTTTTGGTTGGGAAAAATTTTTTTGGTTTGATGCTATGGAAAAATAAAATAATTTTCGAGACTTGATCTTTTACTTATATCGTGTGAAATATCATAGTGCCTGTGTTTAACCTGGTGAAAGGTCAGTAAAAAATCTGGAAAAGGTCTTGAAAAAGTCTGGAAATGTATATTCTAAATCGCGCAGGAATCCTGCATATACAGTGTTACGCAACAGTGGACGGGTTCTCATGCGAACTTCTGATTCGTTGCTGCGTAAACACGTCACAGAGCAACGATGGTGCCAGGCAGAATGAGAGCAAATGGATATTTTAGTGACTCAAACCTCGAACGATTGCATTCAGTCATTATGATCGCGACTTCACTGACTTGTAGATCAGTTTGCTTTACAAAGCTTTTTATTATATGGACAGTATGCAAAATACGTGATGAGCTCGAGTGACACTGTTGACCTGGAGTCGTCCTTGGTTTTAAGTGGTGAACAGCTTATGCCGATTATATCCATTTTCTTTAATAAAGATATAAAGATTGCAATTCATAAACTTAGCTTCTTTGTGCTTAGCAAAAAAAATTGCAATCGATGGTGCGCTCTTCAATTTCCAAGGGTTTTTCATCATAACAAGGTCTTACGCGGAGCGGACGTCTACTTGAAAGATAGCGAGCGCAAACCAACCAAAAAATCTAACGCTTCGCCATTTCAATTAGCATGTATGCAGATACGGTACTAGCAGTCTATTTTCTGAGCAGTTACTGTGCTTATTAAAGTATATTTTGCAATAGTTTTTCTACCGCCAAACATTTTCATTAGTTGCAAGTTATTTGCTTGGATCGAGCAGTTGTGATCTTCCAATGCACACTGAAGCAACGTAGCGTAACAGGGCGGACGCGATGTTACTACTGCAGACGCACTTCGTATAGCGTGGAACTTAAAGTTTGTTGAATTCGAGCAAGATGGACTTGCTTGCTATTCAAGAAGATACAGGCAAAAACATCCACTGAAATCATTTTCAGGAAAACACAACTNACGTCTAGAATTGATTTTCGGGCTTGTTTTGCTAAATGTCTGCTGCACTCAGTGCGGGAACATCAATTCTGTAAGAAATAATGCAGAGCAGCATTTTATACATCTTGTTAAGTGTTGGTGACTTTTTGCATTCCCGATAGTAGGAAGTTCGTAATCGCCGCAGCTTGTATTTTGATATATTAATTTTGTCTTCAGCTTGTTTGCTTTCTCTGCTTTTGCTTTAGCCTTTAAGCGTTTCACCAGCAAGCGTTGGTTGCAGAGTTTAGGACTGAGGATGCGTAGTGTCACGTGAAATCGATTTCCTATAAAAAAAATTGCTCAATAGATTCGCTTGTGTCACCTTTGTGGATACTAGTTACTTCAATACAGATGTGTGCAAGTTTGAATAATCGCAAAAAGAAGAAAGCAGAGCCCGTTCCTCGAAAGCTTACAGCAAACCGAAAGATTTTAATTGCCTGATAGGAAGGTCATTTTTGGGAACATCAATAAAAGCAGAACCATTCATATTTTAACGATTCTGGAATGCTAGGTAAAAACCTTTCATGACCTGGTCGAATCAAAAGTTGATGCTGGTGCGGTAACGTTGATTTTTTCTGTGAATAACTTAAATAGGTTGGTGTGATTTTGCAAATGAAGTTTGTTGAAGTTTTGTGCATCTCTTTATCTTTCGTTCAGTTTTAATTTTGTTTGAGTTACGTGATGTTATATATCTCATATAATTTTGTAATATTCTGCGGCTGTACTGAATCATTTTTTAAAGTGTAACTGCTAGTGTTACGCTTGTATATCCTTCTCTGTCTCTTCAAATAGCATGATTTCAGTTGAAAATGGCCACTTTAGAAATACCTCACTTGAAAAATAGACGACGGTTAACTGTGTTAGTAGATATGGAAGCTATGTGACATTAATTGACTAAAAAGTTTTATAGCTCAAAATAAGACGGCTCTGGTTATTGTGCTGTGCATTTACCTTCCGATTAGGTGTGGTTGGCCCTCAACGCAATCGCTACTGATGGCTCATCAAACTTAGACTGCTACACTAGGGTAACTTAACAAACCCGCAATTATTGCTACAAATTTTATTGGAACCACATCATCTGGAAGAACACAAGTAATTTATGGTATTTGATTTTTTTCTGTCTTCCGTAGTAAACAAAGACGGTGTCAGGCTAGTCCAGCAACTCTGTAGCTCTGTCACATTGCTGTTGGGTGAACTCTCTTGTCAACCAGGCAGCTACGAGCGTGTCGCGCTTAGATTTTTGTCAGCATGTTCGCTCGCTCAGCCGTGTAGTGAATCAGCAAAAGTAGTGTGGATGCGTTCATGAGTTCACTTCAGCGTCGTTTGAAAGTTATGCGCTTCTTCACTAATTCCAAGGCCTCCGAGAAAAGAGAACCCGTACTAATACCGTGTGGCGATTTTGTCAGACTGCAAACGTCTGAAAAATTGCTGCAATTACGCAAGCTTTTCAGTGACCTGGACAATGTTTTGTCGGTACATCTGCAGGGTCATAGCATGGCAAAAATGTGACTTCCTGTCGGAATCCTGGTCGATGACCAAGGTTCTGTTTTTCTTTTCAAACATCCTCGAACGCCGCACGAAATTTAGCTGGATTGGAACAGGAAATTGTTTTCGTGGTCTTGTGTCTTCTGTCTAAACCAGGGTTTTCAACCTTTTTTTGCTCATGGCCCATTTAACTAGGAAAGATATTGGTGGTAGCCCAAAGCGTATAATCTCTAAGATGTAACACTTCTATAACTTTAGCTTAGCGTTAGCTGCTGTGCTATAACAATTATAATGTAATGGCACAGTAATTCTCGTAAATACAGCTTTAGCTTGCATTAAGTGGTTTTCTCACAAACGTAAGATTCAGGTCGAATTTTTGTGCCATTTGTCTATCTTATTTGATTACAATGACATTATTACACAAGTCTCATAATGCTTTCATTCTGATTTATGCCAATTTCTGTGCCCCACTGGAAAAAATGTCATGGTCTACCACTGGGCCATGAACCATCGGTTAAAAACCACTGGTCTAAACTATAGTGTACGACAAAATTTTTGTTTCAGTTCTTCGCCAGTTCTAGAGCGATGGCATATGTTACGGGTTGAAATATGTGTTTTGTGCGGCAGAACATCGAGAGATGATCGCTTTGAGAAATTTGAAACCGAGTACAGGCAAGGGTTAGGGTTACTGGGTTGCCCAGTCATCACTAGACCACTTTTTGCATTACTTAATGAGTCCGAAGTAAAGGCGTGGACGCTACGTTGGGGCCAGGTTCAGTTGCAGGTGCTGCCATAGTGGAAAAATCTTTCCCGACTTGTCGGTTCCTCATACAGTACGCATACTGATTGCCTGGCATGGCTGAAGAGCTCAGTCCGCTGTTGAAAAAGACAATTTATCCATAGCTGGAACCCTATCAGGTGTCACCACTATAGGTTAGAGTGGACTAGGAATTACGGCTAGATTATATTAACGTTTTCTATAAAACCGCGTAACTTCCAAACTGCAGTCGCATCACCTGTTGCAGTTTAACGTCATGCCCAGTGTTGAGACATGCAGCTGGTGAGACAGAAGCTTAAATGTGCATATCGATTTTTCGACTGCACGTGTCGACGTTAATTCTACATGCTGTTAGATCTCGCATGGTTTGCAAGACGTTTGGAAATGATTAGTTTGGGCTCCTATGGGTCGACCCACATTACTCTGAGAAATTTGTGTAAGAGCTGAAGATGCCTATTCAGTTTGCGAAATTTACACTCTGTTAACATCATAGTTTCTAGTTCTTGGCTGTGAAGGATTCCCTTAAGTAGTTCTTACAATGAATTGAATGCTGAATGTGGCAAAAGCATTCCCATAACAAAAAGTTGTGTTTGACTTCATCTTCATCAAGTTTTCAACAAGGACTGGTGCAGTACTTGGAAAGATATTTTGAGAGGATGCATAGAATGCAACGCAGAACCAAGCTGTAGAAACATAAAAGTCGTCGCGGTATAGAAGAAAATAAAGACTTCGTCGCTCAAGTTGCACTGTAGTGTAAGCAGTCTGATAAGCTGTTATTAGCGAACACCGCTTGTTTCGCAGTAGTACTCGTCGCATTTCCTTACCTTGGCAGGTAGAAGTGGCAGTCGTTGAAAGCGGTGCCTTGCAAGCGTAGCCGCAGGAAAGCACAGTCATTTGGAAGAACAAGGATATCTTATCCAAATTTCTGCTTCTCAATCAGCGTCCTAGTTTTGATCAGCATTTTGCAGTTTAGTCATTATTCATATCCTTCTGATGAAAGTCATCCTCACACCTCTGTCCAACTTCCAGCAATTCTGTCAAATTTTGAGTAATATTTGTCAACTGTCTATGAATTCCCCTAATACTGTTACCCAGTTTTCCCTGTTTTTTACCGAAGATGTCTTCCCTATTCCCACCTCGTACGGCTATGCTTAGGGAAATAGAATACGTTCAATTGACCAGTATGCGTGCGTGCAAGTATTAAAAAACAAAGCAGTGTATTCTTGCAATTCACGCATGTGCGTAAACTCCATGCTATCAATTCAAGGTTATGCAGTTGGTAAGAGGGACTTGGATACTTCCGAAAATGTTACCATAAAACTGCCAAATTTTTTTAGTTTATCACCTGAAAGAGAACGAATTTCCGCGTATGGCACTATTATGTGTTCTACGACATCTGCTGCTNCGAAAGTTNNCAGTAGTGTATGAGCATTCAGCCCGTGTGTACTCCTTCGTACCTTTGATGCCAGCGTGCTTCAGATGTCATGTAATTGTTCCACTTAGCCTAGCAGTATGGTACACCACATCCTTCTGCAAGAAAATGTGTTTTTAAGGTACGTCTTCAGTGACAATGCACAATGTTAATATTTAAACCTATTGACAATCTTAGAAATCCAACTTGTACACGCAATTTTTGGATTTCTCACCGATTTTTATCAAAAAACGGACACAAAGCAGATTGACCTAAACCACTTCCTCATTTTTGAAAGAAGTTAGTCAACTGAGGTTACAAATATTCGCAACGCTTCGAACTTCCCGAGGAATCTTTGTGGTCTAAGTTGACCTGTGAAACAAACAGATGTTCCGGCTTCCCCGAAATTGTGCTTTCAATGTGTAAACGGCGTTCTCTGGCCCAGTCGCACAATAGTTTGTTACACCCTTGCCCTTACGGTAATTACTGAATTGAATTCAAACAGTGCACTGACCTCGCACTTGCAGCGGTTGCTGTGTCGTGGAATGGAGCTTACCGCGCGACAAGAGCTGATCGTGCGTCGTGTTCTGACATGGTTGAGCAGTCACGTCCAGCTGCGCCGCTAATGTTACGAGTTCATCGTGGTGAGTGCGTGTGCGAGTTCTTATGACAACGCATTGCTGCATCGGCGCAAGAGGGCGCGAATGATGTGGCAGTTTGTCGCGTTGCTGTACTGCGGCGTGGCACCTTCGCTCGTTTGCCTTCCGCCTGTCTGTTTACTTGATTACCTGACCGCCCACGTGGTCGATGTTCCTAGCTGTTGGAAACGAACAGTCGTGACTGGTTACAAAGCCACCGCATCGGATTGCATGTTCTACTTGAAAACCTCTGGATGATACGTGGCGATAAGAATTTGTTGAAGCCTATAAATTTTTATGAGTGTTCGCGGAGGTGCAGCAGTTCAGTTGATAGCATTTTATGCCAAATGAAACATTCTTCCAATATTTTGATTTTACCAACAGACATTTCTGTTAATTGTTGTTTGTAATACAGTGTGAGTCAGATTGCTGTAGGCACTTACTCCTGCTGTTGTTTGAGCAGTCTTTGTTGTCTGCATCATGCTATTTTTTAACTGTTGATGGACTGCTAGGTACAGAACAGTAGCTCTGAAAACCTGTGAAAAAATGTCAGAAGTTCTGGATTTCGGTCTGTTGCTATCAACTGAAAAATGGGTATGTTGTTACTTCTACCAGAAGGTTATAGGATAATTTTTAACTGACTTGATGATCCAACAACCTCAGTAGTTTGATGCCTGTGACCCATCCATTATTTGTACAAGTTACTATTTTGTGAGGTTTGTTTTGCAACAGGATTAGTTGAACAAGGATTTAATATACTGTACCTATAGCTATTCTGTACACACCATACATCCATTTGGATCAGATTTATACTGTACTGAAATTTTCAGAATGCTTTGTGGGTAAACAATATGATGTTTGTTTCATACTGTAACAAACATGCAACAACTTTAATTTTATTTATACTTGAAATGTGTTTCATTGCTTCGTCTCTGCGACAAAGATTACAGATAAAGTTGTGTGTTTTGTTGGTCTTTAAAATCATGAACATTGTATCAGGCACGAAATGTAATACTTCACAGACAGACACTTCTGCGTAAAGTAATGTGCACATTTTAACTTTATTGTTACGCAGGTAAACATGTTAAAAATTTCAGAACTCTTTTCTAGTATTTTTAAAATTATTATTATTATGATTGTTACTTCTAAAATATATAATTAGTGGTAGCACAAATTTAATTGAAGTCAGACAATGAAAGAATATTTTTAGTTAGGCATGTTTTCTTGTGCACTAAAGATGGTAAATTTTGTTAAACATTGAAGATTATATATATATGTAAGGCCAATTTCTACTGTACATGTGGTGGTCTAAAAGTAAAAATATTTTAACTTGGGTACATTATAACTAAGGCCATTTAAATTCATAAAAGTTGTATCTTTTTGTGTGCTTCAAGAAGCTATGAAACAAATTTTGAAACAAAAATCACACCTCTATGGCAAGCAAAAATTTCACCCCTGGGTCTATAACAAACGTTATAAAGTCATAAAATGTCATATTTTCCATGTTAGGTCATAAAGTCATATTTCGCATATTTTCAACCTAATTCAATAAAGAAACCATTAAAACAATCTCAAAATATCAGGTGAAACTATTATATTGCTAGGTCTAAGCTGCATCCTGTAAACTGAACCACTTGGGCACCCTGCGGATGTTGGCAAGGACATAGGTACACCAAGTTATTTGGATGGAATGTAATGCACTGCCTAAAAATGCATGTTCTTGCTGCCCCAAAAAAATAAACCAATGTCCATGCATGTTTTCAATATGCTTCAAAACCAGCTATACGTTTTGTTCATGTTTTGAGCTGTTTATTTTAGTGGATTTCCAAACCATGGGCTACCATTTCTTTTGGCTATTTTCACTGGTAATGCTTCTTTGTACAGTAGTTGTATGTTCTAGCTCAGTCATTTTTCGTTTGGTCATATAAAGTCATATTTTCTGAAAAATAAAGCCATATCAAGTTCTTTAGATCATAAAAATGGCCTTAGTTATAACCATACTGCAGATCTAACCCAGGGGTGGGGAACGTGTTTGCTATCATGGGCCGCATAAATTGTGGATTATTGCCAGTGGGTGACAAATAACAATTATTTTGTCCTGAAATTCTACCTTTATCTTACTACGAGGGATAGAAGCTGTTTATGGCATACTATCTTAAGGGATAGAGGCTTATGGCTTCACTGTCTAAGTACCTGCTTATCATGGAGCTTAGTTTTGACGCGATCTTATACTCTAAATTTGGTGACAAAAATTATGGTGCGGACCATACCAAATGTTCACACAGGCCACAGATTCCTCACCCCTGATCTCACCAGTCAAGAAACTTCAGTGCAATATATTTTTGGTGTGTTGAGATGCTTTTACATGTAAAATGATAGCACATCATGCAATTACATGAAAAAACACAATTTTGTAATAAATCTGCATAATGTGGCCTCATGAAGCTACATCTAACATTGCTTTGATAGAACCAAAGTTCAACAAGCTTGTGTAGTAGTTACCGTATTTATTGGCATTATATACTTCAGAAAGCATTCATAAAGCAGCTAATGCTTGTGTACGTAAACAAATTTAGAATACATTTTTGACATAAGTAAAAAACTTCCTATTGTTTTCAGAATAAGTGCTTTACTTCAAAGTTTCAACTTTCATGCACTAAAGATTTAATTGTTCCACATGACTGTTTGCAGCTTAAGTTATGTGCTGAATTTTTCCATGTTGTCTTGGTCAGTTAAACACTAAAACACAATCAACAAGGGGAAAACCTCAGTTCTTATCGATATTAACACTACTGAGCAAGTTTAAGGTTGATGCTTGCTTTGATGTTAAATTAATGAAAAATGGCATCCTCAACAAATCAGTGGTTTCACACACAAAATTTGAAGAAACGTCTTAAAATAGGGCATTAAAATTGTAAGTAACAAAGAAGTCATGGCTTTGATGGTGGTTGGCATTATCTTCATGTTTATTAAATAAAATGAGATGGAAACTGCTTTTAATGTTAAATGAGATTGTGTTGAAGTGTAATTGTATGAACAGAACTTTTTTGAATCTACTGAAGACCTGCCTATTTTAGTAGGTGGTGAAGTTTGCGTCTAAGTAAGGCAGGGGTTCTCAACCTTTTCAAGCATGTGGCACAATTAATAAACAAACAGAGGATTCATGGGCCCACCCACTGTACAAACTTCTCCAATGCGACAACTGTCCCCTATACAGAGGGTTCATGGGCCCACCGACTGTACAAACTTCTCCAATGTGACAACTGTCCCCTATACAGAGGGTTTGTGGGACCACCGACTGTACAAACTTCTCCAAGATGCAACAACTGTTGCCTATCTATGTACAAATCAGAAATAAAAACAACTAAAACCATTTAATAACACAACTTGCACTACAACCAGTGGCAAAGGCTAAACCTGCTAGCTCTGAAGCAACCCACATTTTTGATTTAAGGTCCATCTTGCAAAATGTATTCGATTTCAATAATACAAGGCCACGACTCTTGAAAAACTCTTCGGTGGCCCACAGGTCAAGAAACCCTGAAGTAAGGCAACGTAACAGAAAATACTGTATCATTGACCAGACTCTGGTTAACAATAGCATAAATAAGTTTGTTCAGTGAGTATTGCTTCAGGAAAGAAGTTGTGCTGTGGTACACTTTGTCATATAAACTGTTGTTGCTTGGAGTCCCTGGCTGCCTCTTGTAGCTAACCATAGCTTTGGTGATAATTCTAACCAGAAATGCACCTTATATAGTTCTTAAAAGACACATTATACTTTATGTGTTTTTGCTCACTTTCTAAAAACATTATTACCAGTGTCTTCTTTACAAATTTGTTAGATCTTTTTATGTTAGACCAACCGAAACAATTCAACTTTGTCAGATTATTTGCTAAGTATGTGTATTGATTGGTATGTATTAGGTCAATTTATAAGCTACCATGTGTTGTGCTGTTACGTTGGTATTGTGTGAAGTATGGGCTTGTTGAACCTACATTTAAACACTTGATATTTATAATTCTTTTAAGTATAGCTAAACTAGTCCTTATTGTTGCTTAGAAGAACCCATGGTACAAATGTAGAATGTTTTTGTTATCTCTTGTAAAAAAAATTTAGTGATGTTAACATAACATATCATGAATGTTACTTTGATGGTGAACTTTACATTTTTAACTCAGCAGAATTGACGTTGCCTTCATTGTTTTACTATCAGTTTTTTGAAATGTTCTAACCTTGTTTGTATTTTACCTTTTTTCGCAGGATTTTGACCTGTATTGCGATGAGTTGGGAAAAAACATGACCAGTCTTGGTGTCCATCAGGATTGTTCAGATTTTGATGAACTTCTGGACATCACTGGGGATATTACAGAAAACACTGAATCATGTACAACTGGTTCTTTAAGCGATTACACAGAAGTTATAGACTGGTACACTATCCAACCACAAATTTCTAAGCCGGAATATGATACACAAACACTGGAAATTGAAGTGAGTTGGTGACAGCATACAAGTTGTGCCTATCTAAAATGCTAATGTGATCTTAGGAGAGCTGATGCACTGGTTTGCATTACTTTCCTGGAAGTTTCACGCCACTAATTTTTTTGCATGAAACTTTGTTCTCGTGTTTACGTGAGAGCAATCTTAAATGTTTGCACTTCTGTGAGCGTGCTTCTATTGGATTGGCCTCAACTGATTTGAAAGTATAAGCATTGCTCACCTCTAAAAAATTCTTTCACCAAAGCCTTTTTTCTAGCATGTACTGTGCAGATCAAGAAAATGCTTACAGGATTACATTCATTTCAAAGGCAAATGCACTAATTTTTCAGATCTTAAGTTCTAATCAGAGATAAGTTACTTCTTGCACATTTCAGCTCTGGAATCATAACCTTCCACTTCTGTACCACAACTCCAAATTGACTCTTAGTCCCAGATTTATTGAATGTTGCAGTTCTACAATCAACAACTAATGAAGTGTAAATTCTGTTGTTGTCCTATTCATTAAGTATTCTCTTAATGTAAATGCAGGTATTGTTTTGTGTATTTCAGCTGTATGACATGATATGGCAAAATATATTTATTTATTTAAGCAAGTCCATGCTAGAGAAAAATATGAGGATTATCACGTTCCGTTATTTTAGGTCTGTACATCTGGTTTTGGTAAACTTTCCGAATTGAATTTTTAAACCAGAGAAGAGCTGCTGACCAGTGTTCCCTCTGAGGTGCGCAAATGCGCGGAACCACAAGACCATTTGCGCAGTGAAATGTCATTCTTGCGCACTTGCAATATTCCAAATTGAATACTGCATAGCCCTTTTAACGCTTCCCTAGTTTTGTGTCTGCATGGTTGCGCAATTGCATACGCACTAAAACAAACATTTGCTCTGTATGCAATTGGAACGCTGCCTGCAGCAGCAGGTTATTTCTTTTTCCTTGTCAAAAATTAACGTTGCCGTCTTAAGGATTTTTGCACGCAAGGTGTACCGGCATAGTTGGCCATAGTGGCGTAATTGCTCTTCTGCAATGTTTTGATTACGGTTTTGTTTTTGTAAAGCTGCACTACATGGTTGAAATGTATGTTGTTACTGCTTCATACTTGCTTAACATATCACTGTCGTTCTAACTGTATCCAAAATAGACATGAAGATTTCTAACTGTTGAAAAAGTAGAGGTGACTTATACGCAATCAGCGCAGAAAACACTGCTAACAATGCAAGTTGTAAACACGTTGCAGATCATTGTTAATTTTATGATAGTAATTTCCCCCATTCTTTGATACAGCTGCTATACTGTTGCTATGCCAGACTGGATTTTATGTTCATGTTGTTAGAGTGTAAGGTGTTGAGATGGTAAAATTTTTGCGCAAGGAATTTAGGTTGGGGATATCATTTAGCCAAAGTATGTTGCTCGAAAGTTGTAACCTTAATACTTCTGATGATGACGTGAGACATTGATTTGCTTGTGTGCGACGATGTTTTGCTTAAAAATTTTTTCGCTACAGAAGGAAAAGTTCAGAAAGGAAAATGAAGTTGGATTGTTGGAAGCTTTGCAAAAGTCGATGGAATTGGAGTGTGACACAGTATCAGAATTTGTATCGCTCTCTTCCTCTCTCAGTCACCCGCCATCGCCTCTGTCAGCGAACTCGCCACCATTTCCTAGCCTGTCTACATCAGTGCTGTGTGTATCTCCCACCAAACATGCTGGGAAAAACGACGCTGAACCGGAAAATCTGCTAACAGTTGATGTCCTAAACGAGTCTTCTTCACCTCCACGGGAAGTGGATAAACCGAAAGGTTCCGTGGTGAGTCAACCCTTAATCTATAATATATGACTAAGTGAAAAGACTGATGCTTTGCACATATGAAGGCTGTTTCTTTCCCAGACGAAGCAGCACCTGCTCGATTGTTCCCTGAGGCTAAACTAGCACATCACTTAAACTTTTTTGGCACCTGTGAAGCAACGATTCTCAAATTTTAACCATTTACTAATCAAGTGCCACCACTTAGTGTCGTGAAATATCAATTTTAATCAAATATCCAGAATCTCAAAATAAATACCTCTATGGAGTTGTGTCGCCTTTTCTGCAAGAACTCGCGGCGATGTGCCGCGAAGTGATTCCCGTGTTTTTCTGTTTTTTTTCTGGTGCATCATTCAAACAAGACCCAGTTCATGCACCACCCTCAAGATGGGTGCGGAGGGGTAAATCAATTCAGGCAATTATGGAATATATAGGTTTTCTAAACCCATACAATCCGTAATTGTCTGAATTGATTTGGCAAAAAATTGCAAGAAACTCTGGACATTTCGTGTTTGCTCCAGCTTAGGCGAAGTTGAAATGTCCTGTGTAAAATCGAATGCAGCGAGCACAGTGAAAAACTATTTCAGTGGTTACGACAATGGCTATTTCCAATATTTCACTGCACAGCCAGTGCACAGCAACAGGGGAGTTTCACAACCAGCGACTTTGTATAAGAAAGAAGTTACGTTTAGACCAGAGAAGGCAATAAAGCCTGCTTGTACAACTAATCTGCAATTCCATCCCGAAGATCTCTGTGCAGTGCTAAGGCCATAGAAATTGTTTGAAAACTTGGGTCAATTATTTTTAAAATAAATGACGTTAAATCGTTCAAACTGCCGTTGGTCTCAAGTGGATTCTTTGTTGCACACTATGCCAAATAATATTCAAAAATAAAGAAGATTTTTTATTACTTTTCTTGTAATCTACACTTCTGCAGTATAAGCTTCAATTCATACTTACAAGTTATGATATTGTGAGGCGTGAAATGCGCTAGGCTGATATTAAAGTTGGCTGAATCGTGTAATATTTGCGAAGGCAACTAGTGATCAGAATGGAGACCATTGACTGTTAAAGTTTTTGAACACCTGTCGTTCATACTCGTTTTTTGAACTCCTATCGGGAGTGTCACGGGTGGTCTGCGGGTCCTTCCGTAATGAGTTCTTGCACCAACGCGTTAATGCCGAACATTGAGGCTGGACAAGATGCAAGTACCAATTTTCAAGTCTTCGTTATGACCCGACTGGGAATCTAACCCAACACACCAGCTTTGATGCGCGTGCTCGACCAATTGTACCACGTAAGCCTGTGTTTTTGTATTATCTTATCTAAAACCAACATTCGCAAAAATCGTCGCCGGATGCATTTAAAATGAGACGTCTCGTGTAAGAGGGACACAGTTTAAATATTTTCTCACTCAGATTTTGCTTCAAATGTGTTACTAGATGCAGAATAATGGTATTTTTGCATTTGGTTAGACAAGATTTGTGCTCGCGCTTAGTGGAACTTAAAAGTTTCTGCTATTGTGTAATCTTTCGCTTTTAAGTGCTTATTCTGATACAAGATCAATGTGCAGCGATAGAATAGCGTGGTTTTGATGAAACAATTTTTAGTGGTGACTATCATGCTGAGCAAAGCGTTGGAAAAAAGCTGGCATCTCTGCATCGGCCTTCACTGCTCTTTCCAGGCTCACTAGCGTCGCCTTGGCCTTTTGTGGTCTGCATAACCTTGTTGAGTCGTTTTTTTTAATGGCAATTGACTCACCTGATTTTGAAAAATAAAGATGTATCATACACCTAGCTAGACTAAATTTCGAAAACTTACAGAAGCTTGATTTACTCATGGGGATAATTGAAATACCTTCCTCGATAAATTATCAAGAATATTCAAAATGTATCAATTACACCTTTTGATGTAATTTCAAATTTTTCTTCAGCCTACTACTTAATTTATGACATAAGAACATCGAGTTAGTGGCAAGAACGGTTTTGCCATATTCTACAGCTGTTGACTTTCAGGCTGTGTGTGCCATTTTTATAATATGTTTACGTCATTGCATGAATGAGTAAGGCGCTATACCTTGAAATGGCCAGAGTGTAAAAGTAATTTCATAAAACCGAGGGCCATACGCATAAGTTCAAGCTTCAGTAAAGTTCGCACACCTTGCAAGCAAGCTCCGTTAGTTACACGTATTATCACATCTAGAGGTAGTTTTCAACAACACATGTAAGGGCGGCGTTGGTGTTGGCCATTGTTTTCTAATAACGTGTGGGTTTCAACTTATTAGCAAAACAAAAGTTTGCGCGGCCCCTACCTCAGGTGCAAGTGGCTGATGTCACTGACAAAGAAATGGTAGAATATGTAGTGTCGGCTAGATCCGCAAAGTGAGAATCTAGGCAAGCAATTTCCTATGCATATGAAGTTGTGTTCTCATTCATGTTGACTTCGGTGACTTTTGTTCGTTTGCTGTAGTCAACAGTTCCTTGAACCCACTTCAAGCGAAAAAATTGAATTTTTCTAACATTTTTCTTTGATATGCATGGGGGATAAAAAGTCTGGTGCAAGTTTAGCTTAAGTTAACTTTACTCTTCATAATCAAGAAGAATAAGCCGTCAATTGCGAAGACAACCGAAAAAAATGAATTCGAGTTTTTAATATTCTTACTTCAGTGTTTTTCAAACTTATGATCACACGGTTTTGGTCAAACAGTTGGCGAGAAGTCGTTTTTCTTGCCTTTAACATTGCTCACGAGTTGCGCTGTTTGTAACAGTAAAATAAGCTTTGCGGTGTTGGAAAGTTTAGTTTGATTATCTCTTTGACATGATTGCATTTTTTTCTGCAGCTGAAACAGTTACTGACGGACACGGAAATAAATTATCCACGAGAGGTAGATTCCAACAGCAGCAGTTCTGCAGAGCATGCGTCTGTGAAGTTGAAGTCGCAGGTGTAGTGTTGTGTGTGTCTGGTTTTCACGCCTTCACAAGTACTACGTTTACATGGCCAGTTTTGCGTTGTCTCGTTGCCATGTATGGATAACGAGTGGTCTGGTTCTGAACTTGATTTGCTGAGTCAGCGCCCTGAACTAACCAATGCGTTGGCCACCTCGACAGGAAGACGTCTCGTTATGAAGTGTACGTGGTCTCGTCGCTTGACATGTAAACGTAGTAAAGGAGACCTTTGCGATCTTTCCAAATTTGTTTAGTTTACAGTAATTTTTGAAGGGTCGAACGTACCCGTATGTTCAAAACCAACCCTAATGTATTGCAGGGTAGTTATGAAGTTTTGCAAGTCGTTGAATATCAGACGTTTAAAATCGAAAGGAAGTTGTGTGGGTTGCAGCATCTTATACCCATCTCTCATCTTGTTCGTGTTGCTTTTCATAATGTCATTACCGTGAGTTTTCTAGGTAGCGGTTCTGGGGAAGATTTTAAATATGTTTTCTGAAATGGTTCCGTTTTGATTAAACTAGGGTTTGTAATGCTCCCGATCCATGTTTTTTGACGAATCGTGTAGAAAACAAGCAAGGAAAGATAAAGACCTCGATGTAAACAGAGGTTCAGTGCCTCATGCAGGGGTGCGGGGCCGTCGTCAAAAGCCGGTGCTCCTTTTTTCATGAACATGGCTCCAGCTCCGGAGCTGTTGGCTTTCATGAGTGTGGCTCCAGAGATCTCTTTTTTCATGGCTCCGGCTTCTGTTCGTTTTCACGCATTAATATTTTAATTGTCTTGGTGTGCCTCAAGTTGAATGGAAAATGAATTAAATCAAGTACACCAGCGGTTCCCAAACTGTGGTACGCGAAGGCCTTCAAGGTGGTAAGCGAACAGGCCCACTACTTTCTGTTTATCTTCACAAAAATATATTTATGGCTATGTTTTTTACTTATCGGGTTCTGTTAATTAATTCCTGAATTTTTGTGTACTTGGTTTTAAAATGGCCATTATAAATTCTCACAGCCATTATCTTCATGTCACATTCGTGTCAATTCTGGTTTTCCAAACTTTTGAGCGAATGATATTTGGTAGTTTGAATTTTGCTGGAGAAAGATGGTGGTGATAGTATGGGTCCCACAAATGGTACGTGATGAGAAAAGTTTGGGAACCACTGAAGTACACAAAACTAAGAGAATACACCAAACCTTTTTGAGTAATTTAATCTGGTAGTTTTTTTACAAGCAGCGCTTACTAGAACAGTTACTAGTAGAAACGTAACTCAAGATAACGGTAATACAGTATAAAACAAATTCTGGAAAGGCAGTCGCTGGTTTTGCCGTCAATGCCTGAGGACCTTTTGTTATTTCGTACGATCAGAATAAAAAAATGGCTGTTTGGAAAACTACATTTGTGTCTGAGCATGTAAACACAGACCAGTCCCAATTGACGAAGCATACTTTGCCTGTTGCAGTCTTGGTCATTCCTGCTAACATCGCTGCCCGGGCAAACCATGCAAAAAGCGCAAAACACATAGTCGATGACTTCTCTCATGTGTTCTTTCAAACTTGCGCACGTTTGCATCAAACATAAATGCGAAGAAGTGTTTAAAAGCCCTTTGTTTAAAGCAGTTGTGTGACTTCTAGCAAGAAATTCACCGTTGACTTTTTAAAAACAGCTGAAAACTTCTGATTTCTTATCTTTTGCACTCATTATAAGCAGTGATGAATCGCAAAGCAAAGGACAATTCAACCTGCAAAACTTAGGAGAAAATAAGACTGGCTACCGTGCTGAAATCATAGATTTTTTCCTGAGATGAACACTTCAAGAAAAGTTCACATTTGTTGACATTGAATTTTTATACCCTCCTGGTAATGTACTGCTATACATAGCAATGCTAGTTCGCTACCAATTACGGTGTTTATAACTTGAGATGTTATGCTACTGCTTGTAAACGTAATGTTTCCTATTTAACTTTGCCAGTAATCTAGTAAACCTTGGTAATGGTTTGTAATAAAAATTCCTACTTTGCAATGGCGTGCCATGCATTTCACGCTTAAATCTGCAATGGTTTTATATCTTACTCATGCTCACTGCTTACAGCATGATTCCACAGCTACCAAAGCTATGGATATTTTATTATATACCTCATTGTAGTCTGGTTCTTTTTAGATCGCTAC
>JGI24021J15306_10002663_pt1 | contig 19534 bp, 17 predicted proteins | sample Ectturendosymbi1_FD_15306 | JGI IMG/M metagenome (IMG submission 15306)
CAACCGCAACTCTGTCTAATCCTGCTGAACCGCTGTCCACACCTCATGGAACGATAGCAGTTTAATCAAAGAAACACACAGATAATTCAATGCAAGTTAAGAACTAAGCGGAGTCGGAGAACACAACCAAAGCACTAAATTCGCTGCTAAGTAACTAGGGTTCGGCAAGCTCACGTACAACGTAACACCACAGCAGCACACAGCCAAAATCCACAGACTACAGAGCCACAATTTACGAAGGTTTTTGTCCCTACGCTACAGATCTTCTCAATCTCATATTTCTACTCAAAACGCAAAGGACACAAACCACTATTACGTCATAGTACAACTTACATCCGGACATGAACAACAAGATACTGCACAATTTGTCCGCAACACTCACGACCCTCCAAAAATAGTTCGCGACCCATCTGGGCAGTGTTCCCCCAGAAAAATGTACACTAAGCAGATGTTTGTTTTAGTGCGCATGCAGTAGCGCAACCATGTAAACACATAGGCAGTAGTGTGTTTCAAGCGTTACAGAGGCTATGCGGTATATGTAGGATATTAAATCTGGACTGTTGCTAGTGCGCGAGAATGAGATTTCACTACACAAGTGGTCTGTTGGCAACTTGGCACTGTGCATTTGCGCACCGTGGAGCAGAGTTGTAAACGGGCCTCATTTTGAAGCCCGAAATCGACACAAGCCCGAAATCGCAAGCCCGAACCTGCCCGTCATTTATTTTTGAAACCGAATTTAGGCCCGTAAGCAAAATTTACCGAGTGAGTTTAGGTATGTGCAACTACGAGACAACAAAAACGTAGTGTACGTGTATAGCTGCAGGTTTTTAAGGTTTTATCACGCCCAAAATAGCAATTACCTTGACCAAAACACTGGCTTAAACAAGCACAAACTTATCTTGTTGGTCAACGATAGCACTGCGGAATGTAATGTTTCTCAAAAAAAGAAATTATCACGAAGCTATCCACGATGGCGCTATGGGAATAAAAGAAACTGTCTAGGATAGTTCTATAAGCATGAAATGTCGATTTGTGGGCCATTGTTTTTAAAACAAACAAACATCGCGTGAGTGATTGATCTTTTCGACACAAAGCCATCGTGTGCTAATTTCCTTACCGCTGTAGCCTTCTCAAAAAGAGTTTGAGGCTAATCCGAGCAGAGAAGAAAAGAACGCAGCTGTGCTTGCAAATAGAATTAGCTGAAGAAATCACAATCACTTCACTCACAGAAGTTCTGTAGTGAGCCCAACAAATGTACGTCACGAAAGAAAAAAATCGTTACTCTTAATGTATAAAGAAATTTTGTATGCAAACGCGAAATCGGCCCGAAACATTTTGAAAAACTTAAGCCTGAGCCCGGCCCGACTTACAACTCTGCCGAAGAGGGAACACTGCCTCTGGGAGTCGCAACCTTACATTGAAAACCGTTGACATAGAGCAATGAATGTGAATTCCAGTCCAATGAACAGTTCGCATTCTAAAATAATTTCAAACGAATGATTGTCAATTCGGGAATATGAATGAGGCAAGTACGCAGACGCTTACTTGAGCTCATCTCATCCGTTAAAGCCCGAGCTGCCCTCTACAAATAAGCACTTTTGAATGTAATTCATATCAGATTGCATGTTTTTTGAAGCAATCGATTTGCATAGACAAGTTCCCATTCGAGAATAATTTCAAACGAACAAAAACAATCTTCAGTAACTCGGGCTAATATGAATGAGCCTAGTATGCAGAGAACTAACTGACATTATAATTGCTCTGTACCATACGTTACACAACAATCGACGAGTTCTCATGAGAACTTCTAAGTCATTGTTACGTAACTACCGTTACATAGCAACGATAGAGCTAGCCAGAATAAAAGCAAATGGAAATTTCAATAATGCAAGCCTCGAACGGTTGCATTCTGTCAGTGGCCTTGGCATAAATGGCGTGTTGAGCCCGAGTGACGCGTTTGACCTGGAGTCGCTTCTGAACTGAATGTTTTTGCGTTCGTGAACAACCTGTCACGTCACTGGCGTAAAGTTGACTTTACGTGGATAAATGTGAGCTCAGTTTATTGTAAAGCAGTGCAGTGACAAGCGATTGCTTGCGTGCAAATGCGGAACTAGTTGACGTAAACGGTTGTTGTCCTTTAAAATGTAATGTTAGTGCTTCAACATCAAAGCAACGTTCGGCCCATAAAAAATGCAGCTACTGAAAGAACCAGCTTTCTACGTGAACGTTAACTAATTTTTAATTTAAATAGAAGAACCGTTTGCCCAACTTGGGCAAAGGTTACCTGAGCAAGGTTAACAAATTTCATCAGTTCCTTATGTACAGAAATGTCGCGACCGAAATGTCCCGTGACCGAACCGGCCAGACCGAAAAGTCGTGTACCCTGATAAAACAGCACTATGTGAAATTTTAGATTATTCAAAAAAGGACATGTCAGTATGCAGGCTACTTATATTACAGTGACAACTAAACTGGGCCGCACAAAAACCTCTGATTGTGCTGCGGGTTGGACATCGCTGGTCTAGAGAAATTTAATGGCGTAAAACTAGAAATCGCAAATGCGTAAAGTTGGCACAACCTATATGTGTTTAGGCAATACGAAAGGCATTTTATGGGATGGGATCAGCCAGAGGCGAAGTATTTAATGACTTAAACACAAGGTTTTCCAGGTTTTTATTAGCATGTGTCGTGAAAATGCCGGAAACTTGTTAATTTAAGAACATACCGGTGGCAGTCCCTGCTGTGCAGAGATCTAACGAAAAAATCATGCCGATGGTGATAACAATCTCTTGCACAAGTCCTTGACAGTATTGACCAGGCGTGTGCCAACGAATTGTAAATGATGCGGACATTCTGGGCTTGTACATTTACCTTTAGGTTGTCACGCTCAACTTGCGTTGATTCATTTGAAACACTTCAGCTTTAGCCTACATATCACGCGATTAATTTGCTTTTGTATTTCATTTCGTAAGGAAGCAACCAAGATCAAGTGGTAGAGGCACTCAGAACGACGGCAAACGTGACCGAGCCAGCGCAAGCTCCTTGTTTACCAGAGAGAGTACGCGATAGATTTCACAACTAATAGGTGATTGTGATGCAGAAAGCAATCGCAAAAACACGATGATTTTTCGCTTCCTTTGCATCGCCTTGCAACGAAAACGCATATAGCATCTTGCAATAAACACAATTTACTTTCAGCATGGTAATGGCAGTTGATTGTTGCAGAATGGAAGCGGGCTGCCACCTGGTTTGTTGTCTTCACCAAAGCTTTCAAAATCTCTTGATTTGCGGAGGTAATTTCATTGATGGACTATTTTTTAATCACAAACTTGTCGATTGGTTGCAAGTCTCACTGCTGAAAATACTGCATAAGATTTGATCAAAAAAGTCTCAAATCCTAGGATCGCACAACTGTACGAACGTTATCTGTTATTGCATCAACAATTCCGTCGATACGTTGGGTGCATTTTGGAAGCTCAAATTTCATAAGAGCCGTCGATTGCAGCCTTTAATGCCGAGCGATTGCGAGAATAAAATCATACGAGTATTACCGCCAGGGAAGCCTTTTGTTCAAGACCCGGTCATTGTACTGCCCAAAGGGCAAAACAAAATCAAGGCAATAACAGTTACGGAAAGATACGTACCGGTAGATCAGGAGCGAGCAACTTATGGTGCATGGCATTCCTGTGACTGTAATAAAGTAAGAGTAAACCTCCCCAATATTTTTATCGATTTTGTTTCCTACAAATCCCTTATGAGTTGCTTGCTTTCATCTTGAAACAAACATTTTCTGGAAGAGAAAAACGAGCTATCTGAGAAAACAGCTCTTGTGTGATAGCAAATGGCAATTTGATTTGGCATTTTAGCTGATGGTACTGACCATCACAATCATTTGAACATGAAACTGCAGGGAAACAACATATTGTTTCATAACTTAGTAAATGATATCGTTGCATTCATGATGAATTTAAACCAGCTATATCCAAACCAAATGGTTTACTGAGCCAAAAAGTATGTCGCTATCTTGACCACTGACCAGGGCCGCACATTGATTGGCTTACTTTGATCTTAGCAGTGCATTAAGTTTGCCCTGAAACTGTTCGAATGCAACTGCAATGGGAACAGACGTGATAAAGTTGCTCTGAGGACCACCTGCATCAAACTTGTCATATTCAAAATAAAGACAGGTTGTACGTAGGATACTTTTACTACAGCGTGAACCTGAACTGGGCCGCATGTGGCCAGCGGGTTTGACAAAGCTGATTTAAATGTTCCTCTCGCTATTAGAAAATCAAGATATGAACCAGTTTCCGCATCGAAATCAGCAGACTGAATATGCTTCTAATAGTGATAATTTGAGAAAATACACTAAAAAGGCAGGTCATTGCAAGACTCATTTGAAAGTCGCTTTTGCGATTATGCCGAAGACCTCATTTTGACATTTATAAGCCCATTCTCAGTTACTGAACAAAAGATAAATTTCTGATGTTTTTAATTCTTGGCGATCCTCACACTGTGAAATCTCCCAAAACTAAGAAAATTTGCTCATGAGTTATATGTCGTTTTGAAACGACGTACACATGTGCGAACACGCTGTTTCATTCATGAAATTGATTAAAACGGCAGACTGATTCAAATTTTTAGAATGCAACTCCAAAAATCAAAACAAAATCAGTCTCATTAAAAATCTAAAGCGAAATTTTTTTGCCGCTTTACCAGATATTCCAATTGCATATAACAATCTTACCCGGTAAGCAACTAATGAAATGAAATAACATTCTTTTAAGAAACAGCCGATGGCATGGCGCTTCTGTCCTCGTGTTTGACAAAATTGGCGTATGGTGTGCAGAAGGTTGGCCAACCCTGATGTAGATGACACATGCGGTGAGGTGCTGATCAGCCTATTTCTTTTGCCCTTCACGTCTTTATTGGTTGCATCTCTTCACAATCACATCAATTTCGTATTGAAAATAACTAAGTTCACGTCATTGTTACTGTTTGTTTGGTCTTGCAACACCACCCAGTTTTCTCATGTGTCTCCCAAAAGGTACAACCGCTATGCAATAGCAGTTGGTATCCCACTTGGCTTTTTTGCCACTCGATTCGTTCCGCTTATACCGTATGCATAATCACCATCATTATCCACGATTAGTGGATTACTATGAGCAGACATAGCTTACCCTCAACCAACGTGCTTTTGATAGTCAGCGAACTCACTCGGCGAACTGCGACAACATCAACATAATCGGGTTGAAGCTTTTCTCAAAATCTTCTTTTAACATGAGTTTTTTAGTTGGCCAACGGAGGATTTCGAGAAATGCTGCAAGAAAGACCCAAACCGGGCGATGGAGAAGACGAACCGCTGCATAATTTCTGAAGATCCTTTGGCGTCCCGAATTTAAACAAAAACTCAGCCCTAATTGCGTCCTACATATTTTCGATTTCGCGTCTCACACGAAGAACCTCATACTTCCAGCAAACCACGCCTGGGTTTGCACGCAGCCCGGGAAAAGTCACGCACGAGTTCGTAACAACTTTACTGCAAATGAGGAAAGCGTTTATAGATACATAAAATACGGTTAATCGCGACCAAGCACGCTGCAGTGCTACGAAGAAAAATTCCTTCGACGATAGATTTTCATTTTCTAACAGCAGAGAAGATTGCGAGACAAGCGACAAGTGCATGTTCTTATTTGGCTAAACCCAATCGACTCCATGACAACCATTCAACGGAAGACCAACAAGAGCACCACTATTAATAATGGCGGTTGTGAATGCAAGCTTGACAGAAAGCAAAAACAGCTTGGTCGTTTTTCAGTAGAAAAACACTGTGCAATTCGAGCCCATAATATTGTGCTACCTAGCAGCGTATTTTGCTTCAAGCTAAGGGAACACAATCAATAAATACCTTTTACAGCAAGACGGAACTAAAATGTCAGCCAGACAAGAAAATCTTGCCACTGTTTTCTGCATCCGCGTGTTACGCGATAAACGTTAACTAGCATCCAGCTATATATGAAACACGGGAGTTGCTGCCCATTCAGACCAGGTATTTCGAACGAGACCAAATCTTGCGTCAATCACCACCGAAGATGCAGTTCTTCAGTCGATCTTCACGTATGTGTAGATCTTGTGGACGAACAAACTCGTGCCCAGGTATCCCAGCGCACCTGCGATAAACGAAATTCCTCTCACAGTCTGTAAACGACACCTGAGTTTTGCCTGCTGTGGTAATTGCGAAGCACGTAACAAACACTCAAAACGCAATTTTCTGTCGCTGGGCCGACAGTCTTGATCCGACCGACCAGTTTCTTCGCACTCACCACACATGAGTCCCATCCCAACGCTGAACACCGCCATGTAGCCGAAGTAGTAGGTGGTCTGAAAAAGTCCGTACATCCTGCAGGAAAAACGCTGCAGTTAGCAACAGCTGCTGCACCACCATGCGGCGGGCGCCTGGACGCAGCGTCACTTACTTCGTTTTGAAGAAGAAGTAATAAAACGAGTAGATGTACACGTAACCCGCGGTCGAGCTGGCTGCCAGGAAGCTCGTCCACTGCCTGAAACGCAAAACAGGTAAACTGAATGCGCTGTCCTAGTACGCCTTGAACCAGCAAAAAAAACGTTGCACAAACATCCACGAATAAAACTAATGCATGTCATGGGCCAAGTTGTAGTGTAAGTGCCAACATTGCAATTTCTACAATATACGTTCGAGATTTCTCTGTAGCGGAAGTGCTGTGCGCAAACTCAGTTAAAAAATGGGGCTGGCAGAAGAAAGAGTTGTACCATCTGTAGTCTTCTGCGTTCAGGAGGAAGTACGTGCAGACAATCGTCACACAAACGGTTACAATGGCCAAGATCATGAGCACCAGCAGTGTGAAGCCGTACACGTAGTAGATCTTGTATGCCCAGAAGGATGTGAAAATGAAGTACCTATCAAAGAAAATATATTTACTTGCAGTTAAAAGATTTGATTGCACCAATTTGCGATACAACTCAACACAGGCAAAGCTGTTTATATGGTAGAGGCTCGCACAAAGGGCACTGGATTTCGATTCGCCATAAAAGAAAATAGCTTTTATTTTATTTACGATTTTGCCATGTTTAGCTCATGCAGTTCCGAGGCAAACGTTAAAGTTTAATCAGTATGGGTTGTTGAAACTGTTTTGGTATGACTACGTCATAGAGGGTAGCTTTCTATACATCGGAGTTAGTTGTGTACATGCAAGGCAGACTTGGAAGATATTTTGCATAATTAGAACTTCATCGTAGCAACCGAGCCAAGCTCTTCGGCGCGGCTTAGCAGCATTATCTTAAATTGACGCAATGCAACTCGGCCTGCACAAACTATTTGCTGCGAAAGTATGACCCTTCCCATGCAACGCTGAACATCTAAAATCCTGAGATTTTTTAAATTTCGTGTACTTATGAAAACGCCAGTAAAATTACTAACTTTCAGAGACAAATCGAATGGTGTTTGAGTTTTTTTCGAAAATGTCCCTGTAAACAGACAAACAGAAGATTTCGGTCTCTTGCGACCCGGGTTGGCCTGATGTGTACTCTTATCAGGTAGACCAGGTGGACGTTGACCAGCTCTGCGGAATTCTTTTGCAGGTACGTCAATGGAATGCGGATTTTTTGAGTGGTTACCAAAATCCTGAATTTGATATGAAGACAAAACGCATCGGAAACACACATTACGTTTTCTACGGTCAAATGAAAATTACCTCCAAACCAACAGCTGTGGTGGTGTTTTGTGTATGAAATTAGTGTCAAATGGCGTTTTGTTGCACACATACGATTTTGTTACGAAAATGAATAGAAGTCGTTGCAGGGAAGTTAAACAGAGCTTGACCGGAACTTGCGGAGGTCACGTGTCGCAGAAAAACGTTCTAATTTCGGGTCCCATCTGACCTATGGTAACCTCACGCGTTACCTCAGCAGGGTTCGTTGTTGAAAGTTTTCAGTAGAAGCCAGTTGTTACAAATCGACAAAGGACACTTGAAAGATCAACGCTATTTATCATTTAAACTTACATTTCAATGAAAATAGATCCAAAAGGAAGAACCCCTCCCAAGCATGAGATCACCGAGGGCTCCATGAACCACCTCTTGCTTGGAATCGGGCGCGGAACGGCATTCACTCTGCACGGAGGGCTCGAAGTACCGGAGATGTTTCTACCAAGGATTGTGCCGACCAGGCTCAGGGGAAGAATCACGAAGAACATGAGACACAGCATGGCGATCTGCGTACGAATAAATGCACTTATTCGATTCGATAAAAAATGCGAGAACTTTCTACCGAACATCAAGTACCATGAACGTTCAGGGTATGTTTTAAAATTCCAAATTTATGTGCTTTATTGCGCAAAGTCATATCTCAGAGACAGGTATGACGGCAAATCTACAACTTAGGCCAGCCAGTGAAGCAGATCTAACATATTTCGTATGGTCGACAACGTTAAACTACTTTCGACTGGCGGTGGTGAATGCTCTGCACGAAACACCGCGAACTCGCGGATTTTAGCGGCTGCTGCAAAGAAGTACTGCATTTGACAAACATGCGCATCAGACCAAAACAACTGTAGGTGAAAAAACGCTTGGGTTTCGGTTAAAATTATTTTAAGATTTCACTTTTTCCGATGTCGTCGTTTCAGTGCAGGACAGGCATTTTAAAAGGGGAGGAATCAATAAAACAAAAAAATCGCTGTGAATCTCATTTGTTTTGCTCCAAGTAAAACACACGTCAGTGCCGGGAATCACAACATAAAAATGTTGCAATGGGTTGAGCGCGTCACTACACCGGGCTAACGCGACAGCAATCGTCTCACTCATGAACGAGACAGCAAACGTAAAAACACCTGCCCTGTGGTCGGTAGCTGCAAAGCTACGCTTCGGGATAACGCTCCTGATTCTAACCTTCACCTTCGCAATTACATCAGCCAACTGTATGACTGCTTCAGTGGCGAACTTCATTTGCTACAATGCACAGGATAACGATATCTACAACTTTGTCTGTACAAGTAAACAAGGGAAAAAACATTAATCGAACACTGAAGAAACAAACACCAACGTCCTCTTCTTTTCCACCTAAAAAATGCAAGACCTGCAAGAGAATCCCTTTGTTCTCCTCAAGTCAAGCGATACAAGGTTCATTAAAAATACAATAGAGAATTTTATTCGGATTTTAGAATTGGATTTGACTGTTCAACAAGCACAGCCTGCAGCTGTTTCAGGATTCCTCTGAACCAGCAAACACCTCACTGGAGACGAAGAAAACATTTAGGACTGAACAAAGAAACTAAATTTGATGGCTCTTGCACTCAACACCACCAAACTAAATGACTCACCATAGTACCAAAAGGTATGGCTCGAGATGCGTGGTAGTACATTGCGATGAAGTTCACGAAAAACGCCGTCCCGGACACCAGGCCTGGCACGATGAGTGCGCCCACAACCATCTGCCGAATCCATCTGCGACCTGAACATGCAAGTCACATCCGAAAGTCTGCTTGCAGAAACTATCGATTGAAACGGTCCCATATGGGCAAACATCACTTGGGACACAACCAACTGAACACGACAACAAAAATTGTATTTTCACACTGTAGTTATTATGTGAGCGTGCGTGCCCAACTGTTTGCATTGACTGCATTAAAATATGTTGCGAGCGCATATACTGATAACGTTGAAATACGTTGCGAGTGGCAACATTTGTGAGCACATCTGGTTTCCTGCAATAACAGTCTGGCCTTCCGCTGTGCTCGGCGAGTAAAGCGCAACCTGTTGATAGGACTCACTCATCAAGATTCGCATATCCCTATAAACGTGCGTGGGTGAGTGATGTAGTCGGTTGTGGGATAAACACCGGTTGACAGCAACGAATTTCGCGCTCGCAAGTAGTTGCTTGCAGAATACAAGCTGGAACTCTTTTATGGGAAGGGAATCAATCATCCAGTTAACTGCACGCGAACGTCTTAATTGAAAAAAAACTTCCTAGTAATCATTTTCAGTTCCGCAACGCGCATGCAACAAGTTTCACGAAGGTATTCTGAAATGACGCGTTCCCTGTAAGGACAGTCAAGTTTCAAATTGCAATGGAATTCTTTCCGGGTATAGTTCCAAGCTCACCTCCCATCCTAGCATACAGTGAGCCACCAATGTAACCATTGACAGGAGCGACAGCTGAATAGACGAACACGGCTGTGCTGACGACCGTACCTCGCCTGCGAACAATCAAACCCAACTTTGCACGACCAACTGCTGAGCATAACAGAAAATTGCAAAATTGCACCATCTTGGTGCAAAACTGCCGTATACAACACGGAAAAAATGGCGATCTGCTAGTAATACGAGACCGGAACAACAGCAAGAACGGATCAATATGAAATATCGGATCTCTTACTTTCACATTAATTAACAAAGACAAACTCCATGCTGTACAAAATTATTTGCTGGCATCGTATACGCTCTGTGCTAGAAACATCATTTAATTTGAAACAAAGTGGTCGGCTGTATTACGCAAAAACAACTAATAAATGTTGGAACTGGTGCTAAACTGTAGGTTGCAAATCGTTCAAACCATTTCCACGTGCTTCACACAAAACAGAGCATCTAACAGCTACAAGCCTACCGCAGCCAACGCGGTCTTTCGCGGCATACTGAATTGCAGACCTACTATGGTCGCGGCAGGCCTTTAGTTTAGTAAGCCGCATTACCGCAGCAGACCTGTAGTTTCTCGATAGACCCAATAAAAAGCGCAAAAAGCATGACCCAAACCAAATACTAAGTTAAGACACTAAATAACCAAAATGCTGATTTGATTTGCAGAAAAATTTTTCATACTAGCAAGACTTAAGGTTTGGAGGAAATGAGCTAATTCGATTTGGTATAGAGACGATGTTATTCAGGAGTAGGACGACGCTAAAGCAGTGCGAAATCCTGAAAATATTTTCCACTGGAATCTCTACAACCTAAAACTTTAAGTTGGCAGATTGTTTACGGAATATGTGATATTTTAATTAAAGCAATAGTACCTGGCCTTATAAAGTACGCGCTACGCGAGACAAAAATCACATGGGTGTTTGAAGACAGACGCAGTAAGTTCTTTACGCACGACGTTCACCGATTCCGCGTTTCAATCAACCTCTGAAACTGTGGCAGTTCTCTGAAGTGTCATGCTTCAAGGACCGACTTACTCCGTGTACAAGTCTCCAAGCATGACGATGAGCACAACAGCGAGCGAAGCGGCGAGCACGTGCGCCCCGGAACCGATCAGCGCTGCGAACAGAAGAGGGTGGGGGGCGGGACGGAACACATCGCCGTGGATCTGCTTCCAGCCATATTCATCACCGAGGTCACGTTCCTGCAAACGTAAGTTAGCTTTCATTCACCACAGACTGGCACGAGCGTAACTAATCGCGTGCTTTCCCCTGCAAGGCTGCACCGGTGGGCAATCTATGCTGAGAGATTTTTTACAAAAAAGCGTTCAATTTTGACCTGAAGGCGTTTTTAGCGAAAGGTCGACGACACTACTGTCATAATACAACGTTTGAATTAATGTTTTAGGGTGAGACGTACCTATTGCTTATTATCAAAGGTTAGAACCATTAGACAAGTTCCGTTGGATACTGTAATCACGCAAAAAACATTATGAAGTGCTATTGGGATAGTGTCGATGTGATCGGGGATTCCTGCAAGGAACTTTCTTCACGACCAAGGGTCTGCATAAGAACGCGGCCTTCAAACCGAATGTCGGTAAATCTTCAATGTTTGACCCACGATGTAGAAAACTTTTCGTCTTGCATTTTTATTGCGCAACACCAGGGTTGAGCCGAATATAACTTGCTTACAAAAGACGCCATATTTTGAATACAAATGCTTTGGCAGCAAGACACACTGTGCTGCTGAACACAAAATCAATGTTTCCAAGCTGTGGTGATTGGAGGTCTTGATTTGTATTCTAAAATATTTTTGTCCCAGCTACGTGGCCCACTAGTTGAGAAACACTGGCCTGCACGAACTAGAGGGGTCATTTTTCAATCGCACTGAGTCAAAAAAATACCATATCGTCCAGGTCGTCGTCCTTGCTGTACCGAGCATAGTCTTTTCGCAATGTTCTCATCAAGATCATCGACACGAGTCCGACAAGAAAAATGACCATCATGAAGGAATTAAATATTGAAAACCAATGGATCTGCAAGAAACAACACATTCATTTACAGGTAAGCGATGCGCGGTCCGCTCATCGAACTAGCGCTATCACAACCAACGAACCTAATATTACAGCAGCAACATTGAATTGGCGAGGACAAACGCCCTACGAAAAGTTGCCGAAAACAAGGCCCGGTTTGTCTGTTGTGACACATGTTACTGTTTATCAGAAAATTTGCAAAAAATGGCAGTTTTGGGGCAACGTAAGATCTGTACGAACCAACGCAGCAAAACTTCAATCATCCCGTGGCAAAATTTTAGTTTTGGCATTTGCAGCTACTTCAGTTAAAGTGAAACTCGCTGGTGCTTGACATGAGGCAAATGTGTTTTATTGGTGGCCTTTACGATTGTACGTGCATTGTAATAGAAGCACGAATGAAAATTAGCCTTGCGCTTGCTGAAAGAGCGAGACAAAAATAAAGTTGTTTGTTTCGGCATGCCAGCATAACGTCGAACCTTCGCATCTTGCAAAAAAGACCAAGAGGTCAGGAACGTTTCGGCAACCACAAGTTTGGATTAAACTTTGCAGTTAACATGACATCCGTAAAACTTGAAGTTGAATTCACTCGTGATTTTGACAGCGAACTAAACCCGTTAATCTTCATTTTGGGCATTTTATTCGATGAACTACTTCATCAAAAGATAGTTTTAATGCCGATGTCCAAATATTCACAGAACAATACAAACAAGTCAAGTTGCATTCAGTGGTATCTGCACTGAATAACTAAAGAGATGCAATTACCCTGTGCTGGAAGAAGCTGGGATCAAGATACTTTTCGTATCGATCGCGAAACTGTATATTAGACTCCTTCCAATGTACCTGCAACAACGATGTAAGTTAATGGTCGCAAACAAGTTCATCACAACATATTACACATTGCAGCATCAGTATACCTCATAAGTAAACTGAATCTTTACTTGCGGGGTGAGTTTTACTTTTTTGTCGCTAGTAAGATTGATATCGACTATTTTGTCACCATTGTAACCAATGTTCAGCTTCTTGTGAGTCCACATTACGTAGTCTTCCCCATTTTCGTCTGCCTCTCCAACAATACCTGCACAAGCCAGAAAGACAGAGGTCATTAAACAATCAGCAAAACACGGTCGAAACCACACTTCACTTAAAAACATAAGAGTTCCTAATGCAGAACAAAGGTTGTCTCTGTGCTTTCGAGGAAATTAGCCGACGGTGCACTGCTTTCATCTTTTTGCAATGTTTCAAACTTGCACGTACCCATATTCAAGAAAGCTTTCTCCACAATGAGGGAAATGAAGGAATCGATCACCAAATTTTAATAGGAAATCGATTTCACGTAAAATTACGCAGTTTTGCCGCACCTTGTGATTGTGTTATTAGCGTCAGTCAGTTAGTTAAGATATTCTGCTTTCTGAGCTTGTGTTATGATTTACTGATTTAAGTCTCGAGTTTGTTTGCTTTTTCTGCTTTTACTTGAGCATTTTAACTTTTCACCCGTAAGCTTTGCTTACAAATTTCATGACCGAGGATGCGTAATTTTACGTGAAATCGATTTCCTATTGAAATTCTGCTGATCGATTCCTTGCTTGCCCTCATTGTGGAGAGTACTTATTTGAATTATTCCTCATATTTTGAGTACCTGACAAGTTACAGCTTTACCATGAATATTTTTCTAAACCATTTGTTCACGAAGTAAACTGCCAAAATTTCGCAAAACAGCAACGTCAAGGTCTCGCTTTTATATGCCTATCTTGTGTAAATAAATATGGGCATCGATCGATTGATATGAAATATTTGAGAATGCAAGATCAGTTTAGGTTCTGCTGTGGTTTCACATCCTAAAACTCGCACATGAATCTTTCCCATCGGTTCTGCTTTAGCAGGATATGCGATCCGTGGTGTTTCACGACAGTATTGAATTTTCTCAATACACAAATATTTGCGACCGTTACAACCTGCCACAAGTGCGGGAGAAAGGTACTTTTGCAAGATTATACTGAAAGAGAATAGTCAACATATAAATCCGTTAAAGTTATGTTTATTCGTGGCATCATCATTGTGCGATGATGGAATTAAACACAACTACAACAACCAATAATTTATCTTGTTAGTGAAGTTCGACAGCGCTGTACTTTTGCTAAACTTGACGGGTGGCAACCAAGAAAACAAAAAAATCCGCACTGTCACAAAAGTAATTTTATAATTTCAAGGTGTTATTAATCCTATTTGTTACCATTGGCACTTACCCCAAATAGGCAAATCATCCATGTACATTTGATACCAGTAATGGTTCTTGACGGCATAAACAAACGCATCATACTTCTTTTGGTCAAGTGTAATCTCACAGTACGGAGTAATTGCAACAGTCTCTGCAAACGGTTACAAAGAAGCATACGAATAGACGTGAATGAAATTAAGCCCAAAACCTAGAATAAACACATTTCTTGCAACCATATCAACAGAAATTTAGCTACGACAGCGAATGGCAGACACGAGAAGCAGCAACCCCAAGTGGTGCACGCAAAGTGGCCTCGCAGTCAATTGCAGTAAAAGTACAGTCGCGCTCAAGTTTAAGACCACCTGCTCAAAATTTGGATTTTTAGAACAAGTGTGGAAAATTGTCTCATTTGCTTTGTCACATTGCTTTTTATGTTGGAAGAACATTGTTGCATCACTGATGCTTCTAATATAACCTTGAGAATGAGCTTTATAGCCATCTGGTTGTCTTGGAAACAAAAAATAATCAAAATTATGACAAGTTTTGCTTCTGAAAACATCGGCAAAATGGATGTTTTTCAATTGTGGAGAGGTCAAAATTGTTGCAATGCATGAAGAGGGGTATTCAAAAAGGAAAATATCAAAAAAACTGTAGTTTAGCAAGACTGCACTCCATCAGGCAGTCGTCAGAAAACGTTTGGTGGTTTTCAGGATTTGCACAGGGCTGTTAGGCTCAAGGTTACCAGCCAAAGAGATTATCACATGACAAGAAGTTGGTGGTGTGCTCACCCACCACTTCCAGCAAAGACTCGATCAGATAATGTTGCTCACAGGTGCAGATGTCAGTACATCTACCATAAAACGTCGTTTCAGTGATGAATTCGGGCTCAGAGCCTGTAAACCTGCCAGAAAACCAAGGCTTACACTTGCCATGAAAGCCAAGAGATACCTGCCTTCGCAAAGTCTCACCTCGATTGGACTGCCTAAAAGTGGAGGACGATATTATTGTTGGATTGCAGTCTTGCTGAACTTCCATTTTTCAGATATTTGTCTTTCTCAGTACCCCTTTTCATGCAGCGTAACAATTTTTGACCTGTCCACACCACAAAAAAAATTTTTGCCCATGTTTTCAGCAGCAAAACGTGCGATAATGTTGAATATTCTTGCTTCCAAGACAACCAGATCGTTGAAAAGCTCATTCTTAAAGGTTGTAATAGACACATCAGTTACATAACATCGTTCTTCCAACATAAAAAGCAATGTGAAGGAGTAAATGAGACAATTTTCCAAACTTGTTGCAAAAAAAAAACAAATTTTAGGCAGGTGGTCTTAAACCTTTGAGCGCAATTGTAGTACCACATTTAAATCAAATGTTGGGGAAGAATATCCAGCCTCATCAAACCCATGATAACAAATAAAATCTGCTGTCTCACTTCAAACAATTGTCTTTAATTCAAACGTAACGTACAAATATCACTTAGCAGTATTGCATAATTACTCAATCCTGCCAAGAACAGAGGTTGCTAATAATGGAAAAAGTGTTTTTGATAAAAGCATAGAAACGATTCAGTTTAGAAAAGTGGTTCTTAACCATTTCTCTACCATGACTTCCATAAGTAATAGTCTTTTTCTTCCAGTACTCTGACTTATAAAAGCTGCAAAAGCAAATGTATTTGTTGGGAACTTCATTGATCAAACTTTCCATGTTGCAGAGCACATAAGGTTCGTGCCCCCTTGGCAAGGCATTCCCCCCCGATTAAGAACTCCTGCTTTGGAAAGAGATTTTTGTTTTTTTGCATTAGTAAGCAATTAGGGTTACACAAGCATTTGCCACAACTGTTCATAATAATCATCATAAATGTGAGTTGATGCCAAGCCAACAAACTACATACTTTTCCCACTCTTGTATCACACCCTTTTTCGCTCCACAATATGCCTCTCACTTTTGCCAGCATCTTTGTCCAAAAGTTTTTATTTCTGGCTTACAAACAACCTTTTCATACAAAGCAAAGTTACTGATCATTACGCGAATGCTGATTTTTTAAATCATGCCTAAAATCAATAATAATTTCACTGGATTTTACCCTTCGATTGGTGAGAAAAAGCTTTAGATTCTGTAATGTAAAATAGCAAATTATTTAGTGTGATTGTGACGAATGGTATTAAGGTAAGTCACACTAGCAACCTAAAGAAAACAAGTCCACCGTACAATTTTCTCATCTTGTTCTTTCATATAAATGGTGTGTTTATGCAACATAATACACATACCTTTAAATTTAATGTCTAACCCACTGTACTGCAGCTCAACTCCTTGCAATGCATCCCCTAAATTTTCATGATGTCTGTCAAGCTTAGTTGTTTTGGAACCTCTACAAAATGGTAACCTGTAAAAAGTAAACAGTCAAGTAACAGCACCTACAAATTAAAAGACTTTCTTAAAAACATCATGGAATACGCAGACAATCATTGCAACCCAAAATACAGTAGGAAAAAATTAAACATCTGGTTTTTCTGGAGTTGAATCAAAACCAAGCTTCCAAAGAGATGTTTTGATTTCACCTCACAAGCCATAAGATCAATTAGATATGACTAAATAGCCTCCCAAAAACCACATGTAATGAAGTGAAAAAATGCAGATGTAAATAAGAATAAAGTTTTGTACACAAAAATGATTTTGAAAACGCAAATAAATTACAGACCAAATCTCAGCAACAAAACATCATTACCTATTCACTCAATATCCCTGCAAGCATTGCCTTACACCATACATTTAGATAAGAAAAACATTTTCAGGAAATGAATTCCATGACATGGTATAATTGGTGTATGTAGGTAATAAACTTCATGTTGTTTAAAACATTTAGGTAGTGGTTGATTTTCTACAGAAGCTAACCATTCAAAATAAGAGTGGAGGTTGAAATTTCATACATACAAATTTTCTTCATATAAATCACTTCAAAAATGGTAAATTCTATGCAACAAACATGTATAAAATAAATAAAGTTCTTTTGGCAGAATTGTTAATCCAATTGATGCAAGCACGCCAGATTTTTCATCATCATCATCATCATCATTAGCTGCATGACGTGATTCTACAAACCATTTGTTCTATATCAAGTACCCACATGGTAATGTGTTTTCACAACATACCTGAAATATTCATAAGTTTCTTGTCTGTTATGGTAAGGACCAACGGTATTCATCCACAATAATACATCCTCTCCAGGAGCATACTAAAAACAAAATGATTTTTAGTGACCAAACAATTAAGGTGAAATTTATACAACCTTGCAAAATCATATATATTGGTTGTTTCTTGTCATTAACTTTGCAGCAAGTCACAATAGCCCTTTTTGATAACAAAGATCACCTTCTGTCAGGTAAAACAGTGAGTATCTCAGCCAGTGGAAATTACACAGAAATGCAAATCAAATTAAAAAAGAAAGTTTTTAACATGTAAAACTTATTTACTCGTATAACCTAGTTCGGAATCGAACAGTAAACATACCACAACTAGAAATGGTGCAGTAATCATTAATGTGTACCATTTATCCACAACTAGGCTTGTCTAACCCTTCAAGTCCAAAGTGCACCACTTTTTTTTACTATTTTTGAAAAGTTTGCAACTCAATACCTTGCCAGGTAATTGAGCTAGAGAGCTGTTCAAACCTTCTACGGATTCATCAAGTCTTCAACTGCAGATTAATTAGTTAATTAGATAATTTAATTAACTTCTTTATTTTACATCATAACTTTCGAACCAGAAACGCTGGAAAGTCGATTAAAGGCTCAAAAGACTTGGACTCGATCCTAGTTTCCAATGAAAACTACAGTAAAATACTTTGGTCTAGTGGTTCGGCCCTAGGACAGGTAACCTGAGCCAAAATGACCCCAAAACTACTTCACTTATGACATCACTCACAAAAATGCACAACTCCCAACAAAAATTTTTTTCAAGTGCAGACTAGAAGACTTGCAGAATCTTTTGTGGGTTTGAACAGCTCTCTAGCGCAATCAGCAGAGGAGCTATGGCGTTGGTAAGGCAACCGAAAATTTGCTGGTTTTAGGCCGAATTCCAGGTACGAATATATTGTACACCGGCTCTTATGGTGTTAATGTAAACCGATTAGTTAATTACTAACCTAGATAATATACATATATATGATGAAACAAGCAACATTACATTATGTTTCCATTAAAAACACCACATACATACCGAATGACTGTCTTCATCACCAAGCACAACATGCAGTACAGCAAAGATATAGAAAATACCAAAAATCACTCCAAAATCCATCTCGTGTTTTTATAATATGGGTTTCACATTCAGAAAAGAAACCCAATAAACATTACTGACATTATAATAAACAACAAAATCTGAAAAACAGAATTAAACAACAAATGTTAGGCACTGAAAGACATGACTGCCACATTATTTAACACCTTAGCTGCCCATATATTATGGTTTAGCCTATAAAACAGCAATATGCATGTGTCCTTGCGTGATCGTAACTCCAAGACCAAAAGCGCTAGCGAACTGTTTCATTGATCAAAAGACTCAGCAAGTCTTCGAGTCTGCAAAAATAATTTTGTTGGTCTTGATGTGGAATAGTTTTAGCTTCTTTTGGCCCACTTCGTCTGGCCCTAGGTCCAAACCGCTAGATCAGTAGTGCTCAAACTTTTTGGCTCGTGGGCCACATTTGTCTTTCAGAAACCCTTCGCATGCCACAAGAATTAATAATCTCAATGAAAATTCTCTAAAAAATTCTCTTAAATGAATAGTGTTAGGTTTTCTTTCCAATGAAAATTACTTCGTGGGCCACTCCAGAGGGCCTTGCGGGCCACGGTTTGAGCACCACTGCACTAGATGAAAAAATTTTACCCAAGTTCTAATAGGAAACTAGGCTAAAATCCAAGTCTTTTGATACTTTGGATGACCTGCTATGGTTTCGCTGCAAAAGTTATGATCCCAAAAAACAAAATTAGTAATTAATCCACTAATTACATACTGTATTTTCCGGCTAATAAGCCGACCCGCCGAATAAGCCGAGGCCAGTTTTTAGCTCTGAAAATGAGAGTTTTTCCATCCATAGTAAAGTTTGTCAGGTATGCGTTACATTCATTA
>JGI24021J15306_10002664_pt1 | contig 19530 bp, 8 predicted proteins | sample Ectturendosymbi1_FD_15306 | JGI IMG/M metagenome (IMG submission 15306)
TGCTAGAAAGTCGATCAAAGGCTCAAAAGACTCGGACTCGAGCCTAGTTTCCAATGAAAACTTCAGTGAAACACTTTGGCCTAGCGGTTGGGCTCTAGGCCAGGCAACATCAGCCAAAATGGCCCCAAAACTACTTCACTTATGACGTCACTCACAAAAAATCTGCAACCCCCAACCAAAAAATTTTTTTTCGAGTCCAATCTACTAGACTGGCCGATCCGTTTAAGCCCTTGAACAGCTCTCTAGAACAATCGGCGGAGGAGCTAGGGTGTTGGAAAGGCAATTGAAAACTGCTGTTTTTTAGGCGGAAATCGAAGTACGAATATATCGTATGCCGGTTCTCAAAGTGTGAAAATCTGAGATGGTGGGTTGACTTTTCCAATTGTTTTAGTTCATTTGACATAGAATGACCCATTTGGCTATCAACTAAGCCTGTATATATAGGCAATATCAGCAACACTTTTATCCCAACAAACTCTCTTGTTTGTATATAACAGCACTTGGAGATACAAAAAGCAGACACACTTCCAAAATTACTTTGATGTAAGAATCTCAACTTTGAAACATGTTATATAGTGAACCTCAGCAAACCAAAAGACCACTGAACTTTTAATTTGTATTTTTGTTGATTTGGTGGTAAAATCGATCAAATTTTCTACCTCAACAGTGAACAAGCATGTAGATTTCAATCATTGATGTCTCTATTCAATTATATGGCACTGTGGCAGTTCAGGTATATCAGCATTTCTTATATTCGGTAATGGGTGCAGGTATATGGAAATTCTACTGTGTATAAGAGCTAGGGTTTTTTTCACTGGGACATTTCAGAAATTTGTCAGAAATAGCTAAAAACGTTCTGTCATTTTTCATTATTGAACAATTTGACTGAATTCACTTAAATTTATTTGTCATTTCAAAAAATCAATTAATGGCCAACAAAGTTTAGTATATGAGGGTAAGCTTTTTCTGATGAAATGTTGTTTTTCTTATTCATTTGCAACATGTGCACTGCTGGACATGAACCAAAACTTACAAAAGAAAGATCGTGATAATCAACAAGGAACCACACAGGCAATGTCTCCATTTGCTTTGCACCCTGAGTTTGGACTGGTACATATCACCTCCACAATTTTCACAACATGTTCTGCAGCAGCACATTATCATTCCAACCAAAGGAACGAATATAATGAACAGAAAACCTGCCACAAGGCAGGTAATATATCCAACTTCAAACTTTGCCAACTGTAAAAGAAAATTATGCAAAAAAATTAAGCTGTTATACATATTTGCCAAGATCATTTACAAAGCCACAAAACCAAAGTTAATTTATAATCAACACCCTCGCTGCCAATGTATGATATATTCACACTTTGAAATCTCACATTGACCACTATTTTCAATTCACTTTGCAACTCCATAACTTGCTAGGCGATTGAGTTGGAGAGCTGTTCAAACCCTCAGAAGATGTGACAAGTCTTCTAGATATCTTTTTTTTTTTATTGGAAAGTTATGAATCTTGCTTTTTTGTGGGTGACGTCATAAGTGAGGTCAGTTCAGGCCATTTTTTCCATTTACTTGGCCCTGCATGCCAACCACCATAGTGAATTTTTTCAATCAATTTTTAATGAAAATTAGGCTGAAATCCAAGTCTTTTGAGCTTTGGCTTAGCTTTCTCACATTTCTGGTTCAAAAGTTATGGCCTAAAAAGAACAAATTTATTATTTCCTGATTAACATCTTGACACTCGAGCTACGAATATATTGTACCTGGATTTCGCCTGAAAAAAAGAGTTTTCAGTGTCTTGCCAAGGCCATAGCTCCTCCGCCAATTGCACCAGAAAGCTGCTCTAACCCTGAAAAGATTGGGCAAGTCTTCTAGTTTGTACTCGAAAAACAATTTTTTGGTTGGGGGTTGCGGATTTTTATTGAGTGACATCATAATAAAGTAGTTTCAGGGCTATTTTGGCTCGTGTTACCTGGCCTAGAGCCCAACCGCTAGGCCAAAGTATTTTGCTAAAGTTTTCATTGGAAACTAGGGTAGAGTCCAAGTCTTTTGAGCCTTTGATCAACGTTTTAGCGTTTCTGATTCAAAACTTATGATATAAAATAAAAAAAATAATTAATTATCTAATCAAGGGGTTAATCAAATATTTCATTTACTTCAGATCATAACTTTTCAACCCGAAACCCCAGCAGGTCATCCAAAGTACTAAAAGATTCAGATTGTAGCCTAGTTTCCAATAAAAACTTCAGGGAAATACTATATACAATCCAGCAGTTTGAGCCTAGGGCTAGGTGAAGTACGTCAAGGTGGACTAAAAGTCTTCCACCTACGACATAACTAACAAAAAATCCGCAGACGCCAACAAAAAACTTTTTTTCATTGCAAACTACATTGCCAAGTCCTTTGAGTGTTTAAACAGCTCTCTGGCACTTTTCACACCAGAGATATTCCCGTGCAAAGTCATGTGCAATCCGGCTGTTTTAGCACAAACTGTTTGATTTACACTGGACGCGAAGGTGTTAAAAAAACATTTTCAATACCAAATGGAAATATTTTAATACCATAACTGATGTTCATTTCTCTAAAAATTCATTCATGAAACACAATGCAAAAACCATCTGTTAACCCCTTCAGTCCCGCGAAAGCCCTAAATCTTGCAGAGCTTTGCGATCCTATAACTCGCCAGGTGATTGAGTTAGAGAGCTATCCAAACCATCTGCGAATTCAGCAAGTCTTGGAGTCAAAAAAGTTTTTTGTTTTCGGTGGGGGGATTTCTGGAGGTGACGTCACAGAGAAGGCATGTTTTGAAAATTTTAGCCACCTATGGCCGGCCCTGGGCCTCAACCCATTGACCCACTCTTGTGGCTCAAAGTTTTGTTGAAAACTAGATCAAAATCCACGTCTATAGAGCCTTAGATTGACTTGCTAACATATCTGTAGCCAAAATTGTGGGTCAAAAACCTAGTTTTTGGCCTAATTCAAAACTTTTCAGAAAAGGCATAATTTGCCTTTTCAGGGCAAACTTTGGCCAGCCATAACTCAGCAGCAGATTGAGCTAGACAGCTGTTCAAACCCCGTAATGACTAGTGGCGTTTTGTAGTTTAGAATAAAAATTTTTTTAAAATTCGGTTGGGGGGTTTTGGGCCAATGGGATCATGACAGGGTCATGTTTTTTGGTTAATTATATGACGTCATCATCCGATCTCACGCACCAATATTTTGGCTTGCAGTAATTTTGGATTCTAGTGTAGGATACACGTTTTTAGAGCCCTTGATTGAGTTTCTAGCGTTTCTGGTTCAAAAGTTAGGCCAAAAAACAGCGAATTGGTACGGGGCTTTTCTCAATACTTTTGGGGGATTTCCCAAATTAATTTTAAGTTTTTTTGGCCCTAATCTTGGAACTGGGAATGCTAAAACCTATTCGGACCTTTCAAAGTCCTGAATAGTAACCAAAAAACAGCTAAACTCAAAAAAGTTGTATGTCATTTAAATGGCACCTGCGGGCCTTAAAGGGAGGTCGGGCAAAAATGCTGACGTCACCAAAAAATAACATAAACATCCTATCATTATATAAGCATTTAAAAAAAACAGACATCCTAAACTGAAACGTTTTTTATTGCAAACTACATACCTTCCCGAGTCTTTAGAGGGTTTGAACAGCTCTCTAGCTCAATCTGACGGCGAGTTATTCCCTGCGGTGAAATGCCCCTAAGAGTGACTTTTGAGAGAGCAAAATTTTGGTCAATTTTTAGTTATGAGCCATAATTTTCGCTCCCGATATGCTTGAAAGTCAAAGGCTCTGTAGACGTGGATTTTGACCTAGTTTTCAACTAAACTTTGAGTCCAAAAAATGGTCCATTGGGACAGCGCTCAGGGCCAGACAAAGATGGCCAAAATAATGCAAAAAGTGCCCTACTTGTGACGTTCCCCCCAGAAAAGCTCAAACCCAAAACAAAAAAATTTTTTTCGATTTTGACTACAAGACTTGCTGAATCCGTAGAGGGTTTGAACAGCTCTCTAGCTCAAATCACCTGGCGAGTTATAGGATTGCAATGCTCTGCAAAAAAAGTGGCGCACGTGGGACTGAAAGGGTTAAACTGTCATGAGCAGTATATGAAGTACAAAATTTCAATGACTAAATCACTACATTTGGAATTTCCATAATTTTTCAAATAGCTTATGTAATATGTACATTTTGGCAATATTAAATACTTTTTAAGGTCTTGAAAATGGACTTCATAATTCAATATTTTTAAATACGGTTTGGGCACCCTGTTTTTATTTCAACTGTTTCCCCTTAAATTTGTTAAACATTGAAAACCACATTACCAAACGCAAATGTGTCTACTGTACAAGTGAACACTAGTTCACTTTTTGTAACTACTAGATGGTTGCAAAACATGACAAACATGATGGAAATGGACATGTCAAGAGCAAAACAACATGAATCACAAACTACGCTTATTTACAAATTGACAACATACATCAAGCCAATACTGCACCTCATATCCAAAATACAAGTGTCTAGGCAGGAACTGGTAAAAAATATAATTGTTTCAAGACAGAATATTGCAGAACTACCAAAGACAAGCTGTTTTTTTTCAGTCATAGAACCAAACGTTTTTTTCAAAGTTGTTTCAGTCAGAATGTTTGAAAATATAAGCTAAAAACACAGTTACGGCAAGTTTTAATACAAATGTGAGACTTGACCAAAATGTTTCAGTGATCAAATGTCTAAGCAAAAATGACCCAAATGTTTCAGTGAAAATTAAACAGCAGACAACTACAGTTAATTGCATATTGGTTAAACACATTTTTAAACTGCTTTATCAATAGGGTTCTGGAATCCCAAATAAAAACCATTCATATCTGAACAAAATAGTCCAGTTAATTGGATAACATTTAATCGCATAAACCAGATAGTCGCATAGAAAATTTGTTTTCACTTGTGGATTTGTATCACCTGATCACATATATTACTTCAAAGAAGGGTGAAGTGCAATGCACAGATGGAAGCTTTTGTGCCATTAACTCCATTACGCAACTGTCCCTAAGGATGGCCAGAAAACCACTTTGTCTTTGGCAGAAATGCTAAAATCAACAGGTTCAAAACTCTAGCAGTGAATTTCCAGATTCAACGATTAGACAAGAACTCTGTTTTAACAACATCAGAGCCGATGTACGAGAACATCATAATTTGAAATCACACATTGAGCCACTATTTTCATGACACTTTGTAACTCCATAAGTTGCCAGTCAATTTGTGTCTGCTCGCCAGTCAATTTGTGTCTGCTCACTTCGTGTCTGCTCACAAACAAATAAATTAAATTAAATTGTGCAAGAGAGCAGTACAAACCCTCTAAAAATGCAAGAAATCTTCTAGCTTGCAACGAAAATAGTTTAGGTTTTGGACTTTTTGTGGGTGACGTCATAAGTGATATACGTTTACGCCTTTTTGGCCAAGGTCCCCAGGCACTGGGTCCCAACGGCAAAAAGGAAACATTTTGTTCAAATTTTTATTGAAAACTAGGCTAAAATCGAAGTCTTCTGAGCCCTTCATTGGCTTGTTCTAGCTTTTCTGGTTCAAAAGTTATAGCCAAAAAAAGATGGGTAAAATATCTCTTACCCAAACTTGTTTTTCTACCCAAATTTTGTGTTTGGCCAATCAAAGCCCAAGATTCCAATAAAAACCTGAGTCAAAAATTTGTTCTTGTGGATAGGCCCAGGGCCCGATGACCTCAGGGAAAAATGCCTAAATCTACCCCACTTATGTTACCCACAAAAAATCTAAAATCCAAAACTTTCAATTTTTTAAAAATCCAAACTAGAAGACTTGCCATATTTTTTGAGGGTTTGAACGACTTTCTAGCTCAATGGTCTAGCAAGTTATGGTGGTGCAAAGAAATGCGGCTCATGTGGAATTTCTAAGTACAAGTATACCGTACACTGGCTTCCAACGTGTAAAAGAAAAATCCAGGGTAGCTTTCAGACATAAGCATATTCACAACTGCATTACACAGTCTGAAGCAAGCTATAGAAACAGAAAACCTTCCATGACTATTACAGATGATTATTGTATCACACTTAAGCAGTATGCACAATAAAGATAGCACACAATGCACACTGCTGCAGCAACTTTTAATTTCGTTTCATTTGATGACAGTTGGTTCCCCACTCACTGCAAGATTTCAGAATTTAAAATGTCAATACCAAGGGAAATTTAGAATTTCTAGAAACACCTATATATGTTATATATCTTGCAGTTCTAGATATCTCCATGTTTGCCATCAAGCTACCAAATATAAGAGGTGTCAGGTAGCAAACATGTGAAAGAAGTAGTGCTAGGTAGTAAACATGCAGATACTTGACTGACACAGATAATCACATACATAATTTCAGTTAAAAGCATAAATGCTGAGCAAATCACCTACGCGATTAACTGGATTCATCTGCATTGCATCAAATGCAAATTCACATTTAGCTGATTGCTTACCATTTCTTTTTCCAGAACAGTCTAGATTAGGGGTGTACAACTGTTTGCTATTGTCGGCCGCATTACTATTATTTATATGAAGTACGGCCGCCAATGAGTTCGGGTTTTATTTATGAGATACATTTATAGGTTTTATCTGGTATATGTCATTTACTTGTGCCTAAAAGTATAATAAACTGTCAAATATTTTAACAATTTTTTAACGAAATCACACATTGTGTCAACTGATTTTCTTGCCTTGCAATTGTTTTGCTTCAATATACACCAGCACGGCTGCCAAATCTTATATTTTAATTACAATATGCCGACGGCTGCAAATTTCATTATCGAAGGCCGCATGCGGCCGTAGGTTGTGCACTGTTGCTCTAGATCAGCTATGTCCAACCCAAAAAGTATGTCAATATTTTGATCAGGGCCACACATTGAATGGCTTACTTTGATCTTAGCAAACTAAATTTACCTTAAACTAATATACTGAAAGTGTTCGAATTTGAATTGCAATGGGAACAGACGTGATACAGTGGCACGGAGTACCACCTGCATCAAAAAAGTAAAATGAAAGATTATCAACATAAGGACAGGTGGTCAGCATATAGAATATTTTTACTGCAGTGAAAACCAACTGGGCCGCATAAAACCCTCGACATGTGGCTCGCGGGTTGGACATAGCTGCTCTAGATCAAGTTTTTTTAACTTTTCATGGTTTGTACCCTTTCAGAGGCACTCAACACCCATGTTCCCCTGTTTCACCAAAAATACATGTTTTAATACAAATACGTTGTTAGTATGTGCAGAGAAAAATGTGCAAAGGTTTCTTGATTGCACCATAGGGGTCACAGTGTGGTGGCTGAGAAACCTTGATCCAGAAATAAACAAGAGTTATTAGCAACGGCAACAGTAAAAAACAACTCTAGCTAGCGACCCACTGAGGATTTTATGTGAAGCAATGTATCACCAGCAAATTACCAAACAAATTAACTCACCACTTGCCATTGTTTTAAAAGAGCATTCACAAAATCACCAGACCCAAGATTCAGGATGATGTCATAAATAAACTCTGAGCAAAAATATAAAATAAAGCATTATATTTTTCTATGCAAAACATGGAGGTCTGAGCAAAACATGGCCAATTCACAACCTTGAAAATAAATAGATACATGCCATCACTGTTTGCTAATTATTTTGTATTTTTTAGTGGAAATAACATAATCTAAATATTAACACTTTGAGAGTCGGGATACGATTATCTGTACCAGCAGTTGTCAGTTGCCTTACCAACACCCTAGCTCCTCCGCCGATTGCGCTAGAGAGCTGTTCAAGGGCTTAAATGAATCGGACAGTCTTCTAGTCTGCATTCGAAAAAAAATTTTTTGGTTGGGGGTTGCAGATTTTGTGTGAGTGACATCATAAGTGAAGTAGTTTTTGGGCCATTTTGGCTCGTGTTGCCTGGCATAGGGCCCAACTACTAGGCCAAAGTATTTTGCTGAAGTTTTCATTGCAAATTAGGATTGAGTCCAAGTCTTTTGAGCCTTTGATCAACTTTCTAGCATTTCTGGTTCAAAAGTTATGATCTAAAATAAACAAATTAATTGATTATCTAATTAACTAATTAGTCAAAAGACTTTATTAACTTATATCCTAACTTTTGAACCCGAAACGTTAGCAGGTCATCGAAAGTATCAAAAGACTCGGATTGTAGCCTAGTTTCCAGTAAAAACTTCAGCGAAATACTACCATGTAACGGTTGGCACCAAGGGCCAGGTGAAGTTGGCCAAAAAGTCCTCCAATTATGGCGTCATTCACAAAAAACCTGCATCCCCGAAGCAAAAATTTTTTTTCGAGTGTTTTTCGACTCAAATAGGTTTTAATTACTTTTAGGCTAGAAAAACTCCTTTTTCCAGATGTCACGGTAAGAGGAATGGTCAAGCAAATCCCAAGGCAATAAACAAATTAGGGAAAGAAGCTGCTTTATCAGATCTCTACATATCTAGTCATTTTGCGCTTTGAGAAATGGCATCTCAAACAACAATACTGTTGCTAGCCTAAGTCAAACATTTTGGCCCCCCAAAATTTTTGGCTGGATATGCCTTTGCTATCGAACCATAAGTTGTAGCAACTATTTAAAACTTGACCTGCCAAGTACGAAACTAGAGCTCGACCAACAAGTTTTTTTTTGGCCGATACTGACACCGATGTTTTTCAATTTTCATTGCCGATATCCGATGTCGATATTTTTGTATTACTCAAGCAGTATCTATTTTGCCTCATGAAGCAAAATAACCACTCTTGGAGCTATTTTGTTTTCAACCAAACATTTTCAAACTACAGCTGAAAGACATTACAGTGCATTCATTCTTCAGGCCACATAAACAAAGAAAATAATTTCACAAGTCAAAATTATTTTACGAGGCAAGATATACACTCCTGTTATGCCTTGTGAGGCAAAATATAAACTCCTGAAGCTATTTTGCCACCAGCCGAACATGATTGGCTGAACTGGTCACATGACAAGTTTGGACAGTGTGACTGCCTTAGTTGAAGTATGTACTTTCCATGATGGGTGTAAGCAAGGAATCAATCAGCAAATTTTTAATAGGAAATCGATTTCACGCAAAATTATGATGAGTGTGACATCTGTAAATGGGTCAGTCTGATAGACAAGTAATGTTATGCTTTCAGTGCTGGCAAGCTGTTAGCAGCTTCTTTCTTGCATTGTGTGAACTATAGGCTAAACCTAAACCCTTGTTTATCTAAGCATTATACTTGTCACGTGAAGGATGGTTTAATCTGTTGTGCCTACTGCAGTCCATAGCAATTTCTAAGGCTCACAGTAGTCTAACTCTAAATTAAAAAATGCACAAACAGCAAACATATGTTGCGTCTAAGTAGGTTTACTCCTTGTGTAGACATCTGTGCCTATGCTTAGATGTCATAAGTAAAAAAATACATGTCGCTATAAAACCATCACTTCACTGCGATGAAGAACCGTAAAACATCGAATTCTGCGCAAACCTGGGTTCTGCTCACTGTGACGTAGGCACTTTTTTGATGCACGCTGAGCGCAAGTCTGTCTAGCCAAGAAAGACTTTGTTAAAATACACAACCAACACAACAGCACATGACCTAGTTTGTTCGCAGACAAACATGTGTTTACCGTGCTATTGCAACCTCTTCAGTGATGTTGCATTGATTGTGTGATTCACCACGAACAGGATGTGCGTGAAGAATAACACCATTATATATGTAGTGCAAGCAAGCAATAGTAAGAGAGATTATGAGCACAATCTCTATTGTTGCTTGCTGCCACGGTGCAAAGCTTTGCGCACATGCCGCTCGGGATTTCTGATCGCAACAGTGCCAAAACCTATGCGCGAATGTTATGTCATAGAGCATTTTGTCAGAACTTTTACACTACGGTCTATATGCATGAAGGCTCTGTGCACTAGGAACAGGACAGAGCATTTGTGTTAATCAATCAGGGTCAGAAACAAAGTGGTAACTTGGCTTTCTGAATGCTCCATGCAGAGCAATAGCGTAACACTTTTATGAGCAAATATTGCCGATATATATCGGTCGAATTTTGCCGATACCCAACATCGGCAACATTGTCATATCGGGCAATATATATCGGTGTGCCAATACATCAGTCAAGCTCTATACGAAACGCTTACAACTTAAACAGAAACAGCTTCAAAACTCAAGCTTTCTCTGCTTTAACTAGGTACTAATGAAAAACTAGACCACACATTATTGAAACACAATGAACACTGTTACGATTCAACTGAACATATTCTGATGAAAAAGAGTGCTAAAATCACACAATTCACTCTGGTTTTTGCTGGCAACATCTCACGTTTAAAAAATACTGCATGCAGGCTGCGCTGTCACTACATATGCAGCTTCAATTAAAAGTTTAAGTTTGTGTATGCAGGCATAGCGTAGGACTCCCTTGGGCATGGGGCCCGATTGGAAGCAATTAATCCAATCGGCTAAGGGCCGGCCCTAGTTTGCGCCACTAAGAAATTGCTTTTAGTTTCTCATTTTTATTACTGCACTATATCCACTCATTTTTTTGGTTATTTTTAGGTCACAGACTGATTTTTTTCAAATGATCAAATAAAATTAAGTCAATATTGTTGTAAGGACTAAATATATAGACTAGTGAAAATCGTTACATGGTATGGCTATGGGACAAATGACTGAAATGTCTCAGTGATAAAAAGTTTTCACTACTGGCTATAAAAGTTCGCAGCAAGCTCATTACACTTCAAAATTGCTTGTACTGATGATATGGTTACTAAAATGTCTAGGATGTCTTTGACTACATTTGCTTTAGGTATAATGTAAATTATTAGGCTGTTCAATACTGTTTATTTTTTAAATATTTTTACTAACTTACATACATCGTAACTATTGAACCTGAAACCCTAGTAGGTCATCCAAAGTATCAAAAGACTCGGATTGTAGCCTAGTTTCCAGAAAAAACTTCTGCGAAATACTACCATCTAGCGGTTGGCACCCAGGGCCAGGCAAAGTGGGCCAAGGTTGCCTAAAAGTCCTCCACAAAAAAACTGCACCCCCTAGCAAAAATTTTTTTGAGTGCAGACTAGAAGACTTGCCACGTCTTTTGAGACTTTTATCGGGTCTGTAGAGCATACCAGACAGGAGAAATTCCCGTGCAAAGCCACATGCATTTAGGTGTTTTGTTTTTCTAAAAATCCCCGAAACCTAGCGGATGCCAAAGAGTTAAATTGTTACAGGAATGAAAATTTAAACAAGAAATATAAGCATCTTTTCTGTGACAAATCAAAAGTCAGCCTAACATGCTACTCACATGATTGTATTCAATAACACTTTGAATGAGCCAACTGTCCTTAAATATACGCAAAAAAACTGTAAACTGATTTGAGTCATATTCACTCATTGCAATCAGTATACTAACCTTCTATCGTAGAAAATGGTTGAAATACAATATCCACAAATCTCGTTGTCATAAGATACAAGTATTTAAGAGAGAAAACACTGACATCAACTGTGACTTCTTGGTAGACACCCTGAAAACATTAAATGCTAGCACTTCTTGTCAAACAAAAAATATGAACCAGCATACTGTATAACCATATCATGACACAATCTGAAATACTGCTAGTGTGGTCCCAAAACTAGATGAGGACATCCAGCTGCATACACACAGGTTAAAAGTAGTTGGACCATGCAGTTCTAAAATAAACAAGCATGTCAGCTAACTCTAAACAGAAAGATACACAATGAAATCAAACATGAACAAAATGGCATTAACTTTTCTAAAGTATTAATTAAAAGAATTATTCCCGTAATTGCTGAAAGGTGTATCCCTTTTAACAAGAGGCCTCTGGCATACACCGCCAACTCACCAACAACCACATGTCTTTAAAGGTTGGTAGTATGGCAATAAAGCATTGTGGGTAGCAACTTACTTAGTTTAGTGTGAGGAACAAATGTAGGTACAATGGGTTAACATAAGAAAGTGCAGTAAAAGGTGGGTTGTACAAATATGTCTATATAGTATAGGTAAAGCATGAAACAGTTTTTCAAGGTTATTTGTCCTCTCCTTTGTGGCCTCAAAAGACTCATTTCCTTTTTCAGAATTTGTATTAGGATCTCTTCCTCCGCTGGAATAGTTTTGTGGTTTTCACTCTCATGGATTACATGGATTCTATGCTTTGATTTCAAATAGTTGATTTGCTTGAACCACCTCTTTTGGTATAACGGAGCACAAATTGCACTTTGGTATTGATTCAGCTATATTGTATAAGAAATGGCTCCAAACTTATAGGTGAATTGACATTCCTTTATAAACGAATTCAACTGTACATAACAGATTTATTAGAGGTTTCAGCCCCCATTTGAGTTGTACCAAAAAAAGTTTAAGAGCATCAGGGCAAATTGTTTGTTTTTAGAGCAAATTGTTATTTTCAGGGCAATTTTTCTTCCCCCCTCAGTGAAATGCCTTCCCGTACGCCTATGATAGGCCGATGATAAACAGCATGAAGACAAGTTTTGCACAGAAGCAAAGTATTGTCACAACACCCTCAGTTAACTACAAAGTAAGCCCAATGTAGGCACGTTTTCCCCCATTGAAGTTTGTGTGAAACTGTTCTAGCTGATTTAACTAACATAAAGTTTCAACAAGCAATCTCTGTTTGCAGGAAATCTGGTAAAAACAACCAAACGTAGGATCCAAAACTAACAATCTTGCTTTTCATTGGAGTTTTGCAGTATTTGGCGGTCTTGCAAGCTTTTTTGTCAATGGAAATTGAACATCACGTCCTGTTTTTTTCTTTTTCATTCTTTTTTCCCCTTTCATACAGATGGCCTGAATCTCTCTCACGCTCAGATGCACAATATTGTCATGCTGTTACTGTACTTATAAGTGCCTACAGTAGACTAGACATTTCCGCCCGTTTCAAGGTAAATTCTGAAGTTGAGTTTCTGCGCAGTTTTGCAAATTTTTAGTTAACATGAAATCGTCATAGAAAAGATCGTTGTGCGGGGTCCCCAAAAGCGTGGGGCCCTAGGCCATGGTCTATGCGTAAATCCGTCCCTGGTCAAGGGGCAACAACTCGATAACCCTCAGGTTTTTTCAGTGCCCTGTGTTTTTGCAATTGCTATGGTTTCTTTCTCATCTTTAAAATTCTTAATTTTCGCCAAATGCACTCAACTCAAATAATAATCAGCCAAAAAAATACAAGCTTTATTGCTAAAAATGCAAAAACAGGAAAAAATACATATAAGATAAAAATGATAAACTTATCATAGCTAGACATACCATACGTCCCGTTTTACCTGGGACAGTCCCGGTTTAAAAACCTTGTTCCGGGGTCCCGGTCAATCATCTAAAACGTCCTGGTTTTGTATTCAGTCAGCCAGCATAGCCCTTCACGAATATTAGCAGGCTGTGTTCAGTCAGTTTAACCAACTTGCTGAAGAGTGATGTGTGATTTTGTTTTGTCTTGTTTCCTTGTGTTGGATCAGGGGTCTCAAACACGGCCCACAATGCTCTTTGGAAATTTGCAAATAATTAACATTTATGTTATTTAGTTTATTCACCTGTGTTTAAAAGTTCTCAGCTAGTGAGTGAACAAGTTCCGAAGGAACATAAAAAGAGCTGGAAATGATTTGCCTATAACTCATTTCCTTATGCAAAAACCCTATGCAAAAAACATTTATCATGTTATTAAATCACTCTAAAAATACTGGTAGGCTTATGTAATATTTTTTGTTTAACAGTTTTTTATTTAGGCTTTGATTTGGATCTTGTCTAAAAATTGCTGTGTTGAATTAGAATTATCTGTTTTTTGAATTAGCTATGTTGGATGCTCTGATATTGACAACCACTTGGAAACCATAAAACACAACTCTTGTGTTGAGGCAGCAGTGTCATCATCTCATGTGAAACACTTCTTCAAAACTGCTTATTCTGATGAGTCTCCACTCTTAGCAGCGAAAGAAGCTACTTTTGCATATGATGCTGCTATTTACGGAACGTCTTTTAAAAGTTCTGATTGCAACCTCTAAACTAGTTTCAAAAAATTTTGAACCTAAATTTGCCATTGTAATAACAAAATGTGAATCAGTAATTGTTAAATGCATTGCCCGATTATTGCTGCTGAACTACTCCAAGAATTAGATAAAGCGAATTTTCTTTCCATTACCATTGATGGTCTGAACAGTAAAGAGCAGGGATGCTGGAAAGCGGAGACATTGCTCTCCTGACCTTTTGCAAGAAGGGCAACGGGGGCGGAGGTGTCTTTTTACAAAAGTATCATATATAGGTAATTTCATGGTTTATCAAGATCGACTTGAAACACATTTCTTGCAGCTTTTTGCACACCCAGATACTTCAGAATGGTTTTCTATAATTTCTGTTACGAATTTTGAGGTCAACAATATTGCTGAACAAAAACTTTGCACCTGATGTTAGTGTGAAAGCAGAACCATCGCCAGAAAGTCATCAACAAGGGGGTTTTACGTTTGTGCAGGGGGGGCTTAACATTCAACTTTGACAAAAATTCCACTGATTCATAGTGTTTTATATTTCAATTTGGGGGGATTGGAGCTTTGTTTATGGGGGCTAAGTCACCAAAGCCCCCTTGTTTGAAAGTGAAGCTTTTAGAATTTAAATTGCTTCAGGTGAAACTGTTGCAATACTTAGCAAAAATAGCTACATACTTCAAGATATTAACCACATTTGTCTGATAAGGCTCGTTGTTCTGAAGCGTCCTGGTTTTCAGTCACGAAAATATGGTATGCCTAATCATAGCACATGCTGTAAAGCATGAAGAAAATTTAAGCATAAAGGCAAATATGTTGAATGAGAGGATATGGACTAAAACCATGCAAGTTTAAAGCATCTACACTTTCAGAATCAGCATAACATCTGCCAAAGTCACTGTCATATTAACTGGTAGCTGGGATGATATACATTTTTGGCACATTTCTTGTCAAAATTCAGAGCAACTCAATATTGTTGGTGGACCAGTAGTTTTCCTTTCTTGATCTTAGCCGATGTATTACCAGGTTATCACGATCATGCTTCATTGGTGGAATGCTGATAAGTCATTTTCACTCTAAAAACTAATGTATTTTTCCAAGTATAAGTCGCATTTTTTGTACTAAAAATTCACTTAAGTCAGGTGCGACATGCACATGTACGCTGCTACTCTGCACGTGTTACTTAGACAGCACTTTGCACCTTTGTGTGTGTGCATGCATGCACAGACTGGCATAACTGGCATAAACTATTTAGTTTTGAGGATGGTGAATAGAATGACTTTGATGGCTTTTAAGTTTTTGTTGCGTGATTTTCATTAATAAATGTTGTTTAAAAATTTTTGTACAATTTGATCCTAGGTCAAATATGGAGTTGCGACTTACACACACATGCGGCATATACTCGGATAAATACAGTATTTAGTACTTTTTTCACAGGGACACATAGTGGGTTACCCAACATTTGGCACCTGTTTGTGATTGTCACATGTTCACAATGTGCTTTCAGTCACTTGATTCAAAACAATTAACTCGGAGATTTCCAGTTCAGTCGACCTCATATTTTTAGTAATGATGCATGTAAATAAGCAAAATATACAGGTGGTAAATATTTGTTGCTAGAAATCTAGCGTGAAAAACTTACCGTGTTTTACACAATTTATTTCACCCTACACGGATAAAGTATTATAGCCTATGTGTGATAAAGTTGTTTGATGCAAAAACTACATAACTCGAATACATGTTGCTCAATTGACCTTAAATTTTCAGGGCTAATGCCTGTGGGTATGAGAACATTCATGTAAATTTTTGTTGCAAAAAACAAACGCAAAAAGTTCATGCAACAACTGATTGCAGTTTGAGCCACCATTTTTGCGCCATTTTGCAACTTCTCAACTCACTAGGCGATTGAGCAAGAAAGTTGTTTAAACCTTCAAAAGATGTGGCAAGTGTTCTAGTTTGGATTTTTTTAAATGGGAAAGTTTTAATTTTTTTGTGGGTAATGTCATAAGTGGGGTAGATTTAGGCTTTTTTGCCAAGCAGACCCTGAGCACAAACATCAAGAGCCAATTTTTTCACACAAGTTTTTAGCAAAAACTAGATTTTAATACGAGTCTTTTAGAGCAGGATTTCTTAACCTGTGGGCCACAGAAGATATTGACGGGCCATGACTTTGTATTATTGCAGTTGAGTACATCGTGCAAGATGAATCTCAATAACAGCAGCTTTCGTTGCCATGGAAACAAAATCTAGAAGCAGGCTTAATGTGGAAGATGACTGCACTATCATGTAAAGCCTCAAATATCTTTGTCTTCTAACAACAGCCTCAGACTTCGATTGATTGTAGTGCACGTTGTGTTATTAAATATTGTTTTTCTTTATGCATGTAGCAGTTGTCGCATTGGAGAAATTGCATAGTCGGGGGGCACGCACCTTCCGTTTGTTTATTAAATGGGCCACATGCTTGAAACATTGAAAACCCCTGCTTTAGAGGCCTTCATTAGCTTTAAAGCTTCTGGTTCAAAAGCTATAGCCTAAATACAACAAATCATTAATTAATTAGATCAGTTGTAGAACAAAAACTATATGGTCACATACTGAGACCTAGCCTACTCAATGTATGAAATAATACATGGAATCCATACCTGAGGCAGATCTCCATATTCAGATGAATTAGTGGCCGATGTCAGTGTCACCAAAACACATGCAATAACACCAATAATTTTTATCATTTTTTGCCACTCCAAATTATAGCAGCTATATAACAAATCTGAAAAACAACATAAATTTTAACGATAAGCTTCATCGCACTTTTTGCACAGAAATAATTTTGCAAGCATAATTCAAGAAGTTTATTCAAGCATGTTTTGTTTCTACACAATGTTAGCCATAACAATAACTAATCGGAAAGCTTTGTAAAAATCTGAAGGTCAGGGAGAAGCTGTAACGAAAAATGCTTCCCACACAAGATTTCAATTAATCTTCCTGATATTAAAACAGTTAACATACCATGTGGTTAGAAATGATAAGGCAGGTCAAACAATTTTTTAGGTAGTGTCTATTTTACCACCAAGATGCTGGCGGCAACAGATTGGCTAGAGCTATGCCGCCAGTCGAACATTCGGTCTCGTGCCATGATGCAATACTAAGAAAAAGGTCACTTTGTCAGGAACACGCCGTTCTGCTCATAGTGTAATGGTTAGGTATTTCGGCTGCTATGCCAATGGCTGGTGGTTCGACTTTCACCTTGCCGACTTTCATTTTGTATTTTTCTTTGCCTTTTTCCAAGCTATGCGTAGGGTTAATGTTGTTAGGTTAGGGTGAGCGTTAGCTTAGTGTTAGGTTAGCTTACAGCGTTAGGCTAGGGATAGGTTAGCTTAGTGTTAGGTTAGAACTAGGGTTACATGAGGTTAGAATTAAGGTTACATTAGGTCATAGTCATGGTATCCTTAGAGACTGTATCAAGGTGCTGTCACTGATTTCTGATTTCTTGCTGTTGCTGCTAGAACAAAGGAGTGGACTGAATACAACAGCCAAGAAGTGGCACATCAAAACAAGCACGCAAGAAACAAAGGTCATGGAGCTACATGCAATTGTTGCAAGGAAATGTCTGGGAACATGGATGTCCTGATTACTAACATGGAGAATCTCAAACACTTACCACATCAACTTATTAACATGCAAAAACAACTTGCATGTATGACTGAAGAGATGCAAGGAATAAAACTTGCAATGCACAACCTTGAAACTGAAAATAAAAAACTCAAACAACAACAAAATGTTCACCTTGAAAACCAAGTACTCAATTTAGAAAATCTAATAAAATGACTTCGGACAATATGGCCGTAGGCAAAATTTGGAAATTCAAGGTGTTGCCATAAATGATGATCAAGAAACACGACAAGAACTGGAACTGAAAGTTCTATCTGTATTGCAGCATATGGATAAAAGTATTGATAAAGATGATATTGATGTCATGCATTGACTAAGACCCAGAAAAAACAAAAAGACTCAAAAACAAGATATGCCTCCTATTATTGTGAGATTCATCTCCAGAAAGAAAAGAAATGCTCTATTTAAGGCAAGAAAAAATTTCAAAGATGCGAAATTTGACTTTCTCAGCTCTAAGGGAGTTTTTCTTAATGAAAACCTCACTCCAACAAACAGACAATTGCTTTTTCAAGCCAACAAGAAAAGGAAGGATAATCAATGGAAATATTTATGGACTTCAAATGGAAGAATTTTTGCTAGAAAAAGTGACAACAGCTCTTCCATTCAAATAAAAAATGAATGTGATATTCAAAAAATTAAATGAAGAACTGAATCTGAATTGTTTCCTTACAGCATGGTGTGGTGAGTGGTTTAAAGAACTAAATCTTAAACTTGAGAAACTAATATTTATAATGCACTACAATGACAGCTAAAAAGACATGTTGTATATCTATATAAACTGATCCCAATGCTCAATCATTTGCAGTGTTTAACAGTTGTGCATGTGTAACTTGTACTTGCTGTAGTTTACCTTTTAGCAACTTTAATGACTCAGAATTTTACGAACTTTTTTACTCTCTAGAATATAATATCATTGGTAACATTAATAAATTAGATCTCTTCTCTGTACCAAAAGCAAAATATCAAACAAGATACTTATCTCCTAAACACATTTGGTCACATTCAATGCAACAACAAATCAAAAAGTCTTACCTATTTTCATTTCAATGTGAGAAGCTTGCAGAAAAATAAACATAAATTAGACGATTTTTTTCTGATGGCTAAAACTCCAAGTTTCATTGCTATATCAGAAACTAAGTTAAAAGCAGCATCATTCTGCAACATTGAAAGCCTTGGCTACACTTTCATTCATAACCCTTCAACTAATGCTGGTGGTGTAGGTCTCTACATCTAATCCAACATTGTTTTTTGACATAGAAATGACCTTGAACTCAAAGTAGAAGGTTGTGAAAGCCTATTTATTGAAGTAAAGCCCCAGTTAAAGAAACCCTGCTTTGTTAGTGTCATCTACAGACACCCAAGTAAAAAGATACAAAATTTTCAAACTTAATTATTAAATCTTCTCATTAAATTACAAAAAGAAATTATGATTATGTAATTGGAGGTGATTTGAACTTGGACTTAATTAAATATAATTCAAGTAATGCCATAACTGACTACATTAATTGTCTGCTCAGTTGTGGTTATGTTTCTTTGATCAATAAACCTACCAGATTCTCAACTAACTGTGTACCTTCTTTGCTTAGACCACATTTACACAAATATCATTGATGAACACAAAATCAATGCTGTTGGCATCGCTCTTTTTGACATATCTGATCATTTGCCTGTTTTTATAAACTTCTCCTTTACATCCACTGCATGTAAAAATAATAGACCCAAAAAAATTTTAATCCTGAACAGCTTCTACTTGATCTAGAGGAAAACATAACTAAACTACCTTCTGACAATGAAGACATTAACCACACATGTGAAGAATTTGTCAAAACTTT